>ERZ827104.50-NODE-50-length-143294-cov-9.296379_pt1 | contig 143294 bp, 155 predicted proteins | sample MGYA00519781_ERZ827104 | MGnify/ENA primary metagenome ERZ827104 (study PRJEB31778, sample SAMEA3449257) | human gut metagenome | biome: human gut; feature: human-associated habitat; material: faeces | place: United Kingdom | collected 2010/2012 ...
TCAACATCGTTCCGAACAGCACAGGTGCTGCAAAGGCAATCGGTCTTGTTATTCCGGAGTTAAACGGCAAGCTGATCGGTTCTGCACAGCGTGTACCGACCCCGACAGGTTCTACCACAATCTTAACAGCAGTTGTTAAGAAAGCCGGCGTTACAAAGGAAGACATCAACGCAGCTATGAAGGCAGCAGCAAACGAGTCCTTCGGTTACAACGAGGATGAGATCGTATCTTCTGATATCGTTGGTATGAGATTTGGTTCCTTATTCGATGCAACTCAGACCATGGTAAATCAGGTATCTGATGATCAGTATGAGGTTCAGGTTGTTTCATGGTATGACAACGAGAACTCCTACACATCTCAGATGGTAAGAACCATCAAATACTTCTCCGAGTTAGCATAATTGAGAGAAAGAGATTGTTCTCGGACAATCACGTGATAGACTCAGAAAGGGGTCCGGTCTTTTATGGACCGGGTCCCTTTTTGACATTTTGCATATTAAAGGGGGACATGGCATATGTCATTAAACAAAAAATCCGTAGATGATATCAATGTAAAAGGCAAGAGAGTGCTCGTAAGATGCGATTTCAACGTACCGCTCAAGAATGGCGAGATTACAGATGAGACCCGTATCGTGGCTGCACTTCCGACGATCCAGAAGCTGATCAACGATGGCGGCAAGGTCATCCTCTGCTCCCATCTTGGAAAAGTAAAGAACGGACCAAACGAGGGCGAGTCCTTAGCACCGGTTGCAAAGAGACTTTCCGAGAAGCTTGGCAAGGAAGTTGTATTTGTATCTGACTACAACGTAACCGGAGAAGCGGCTACCAAGGCGGTAGAGGCTATGAAAGAGGGAGATGTTGTATTACTTCAGAATACACGTTTCCGTGGCGAGGAAGAGACCAAGAACGGCGAGCAGTTCAGCAAAGAGTTAGCAGATCTTGCAGATGATTATGTATGCGACGCATTCGGTTCTTCCCACAGAGCACATGCTTCCGTAGCAGGCGTGACAAAGTTCATCAGCGCAAAGGGCGGCTCCAACGTTGTCGGCTACCTGATGGAGAAAGAGATTGCATTCCTTGGCAATGCAGTTGAGAATCCGGTAAGACCGTTTGTTGCAATCCTTGGCGGTGCAAAAGTTGCAGACAAGTTAAACGTTATCTCCAACCTGCTTGAGAAGTGTGATACCTTGATCATCGGTGGCGGTATGGCTTACACTTTCTTAAAGGCACAGGGTTACGAGATCGGTAAATCCTTAGTGGACGACAGCAAGATCGACTACTGCAAGGAGATGATGGCAAAGGCTGAGAAGCTTGGAAAGAAGCTGTTACTTCCGGTAGATGCAGTGACTATCGCTGATTTCCCGAACCCGATCGACGCTCCGGTTGAGGTTGAGGTTTGCGACGTTAAGAATATGCCGGCTGACAGAGAGGGCTGTGATATCGGACCGAAGACGGCTGAGTTATATGCAGAGGCTGTTAAGACAGCAAAGACCGTTGTATGGAACGGACCGATGGGTGTATTCGAGAATCCGACACTTGCAAAAGGTACGATCGCTGTAGCAAAGGCACTGGCTGAGACAGACGCTACCACAATCATCGGCGGCGGTGATTCCGCAGCAGCAGTAAACCAGCTTGGTTTTGCAGACAAGATGAGCCATATTTCCACAGGTGGCGGCGCATCCTTAGAGTTCTTAGAGGGTAAGGAACTTCCGGGTGTTGTAGCAGCAGACGACAAATAAATAACAAAATCCTGCTGTCGTGACGGTACAAAACGTCGTGGCAGCAGATACATAAATGGGATCATTCTTAAGGGAAAGAGGATTTTAAAATGGCAAGAAAGAAAATTGTAGCCGGCAACTGGAAGATGAACATGACTCCAAGCCAGGCAGTAAAGTTAGTAGAAGAGTTAAAGCCGCTTGTAGTAAGTGATGATGTTGAGGTTGTATACTGTGTTCCGGCAATCGATATCGTACCGGTTGTAGAGGCAGTCAAAGGTACTAACGTTGCAGTCGGTGCAGAGAATATGTACTACGAGGAGAAAGGTGCCTACACAGGAGAGATCTCTCCGGAGATGCTGGTAGACGCAGGCGTGAAGTATGTTATCATCGGTCATTCCGAGAGACGTGACTACTTCAAAGAGTGCGACTGCATGCTGAACAAGAAAGTTAAGAAAGCATTCGAGTACAATCTGACCCCGATCCTTTGCTGCGGAGAGACATTAGAGCAGAGAGAGATGGGCGTTACTCTTGACTGGATCCGTCTTCAGATCAAATCGGACTTAAAGGATATTACCGCAGAGCAGGTTGCTTCCATGGTAATCGCATATGAGCCGATCTGGGCAATCGGAACCGGCAAGACAGCAACAACCGCACAGGCACAGGAAGTCTGCAAGGCAATCCGTGACTGCATCGCTGAGGTATATGATACCGATACAGCTGAGAAGGTTCGTATCCAGTACGGCGGATCTGTCAATGCAGGAAATGCGGCAGAACTGTTCGCACAGCCGGATATCGATGGCGGTCTTGTAGGCGGCGCATCCTTAAAGGCTGACTTTGGAAAGATTGTAAACTATAAGTAATAGTTTAAAATTACAGAGAATCAGGATCGCTGCGGAGCGGTACGATCCTGGAACGGGGACCCGCTTCTCTCTGCGGTAACAGGCGGAGAGAGACGGGTTTTCGTGAAAATTTGTAGTGATAAGCGTAAGAGAAATTTTGAGTGACAGCGGAGAAAATGTATGCCCAAAAAGTGCAAGGGAAAAAGAAATGCACTTGTAGTAACCGTGGCGGCTGTACTTCTGGGAGATATTTTTGCGGGAGGACAGAATATTCCGGCACAACAGACGACCTGGAATGCCGGAGATACAAAACGTACGCAGATGACAGAGAGCGCAACACGGAGAATGGACCTGACAGACGCATTTGCAGTGATATTACAAGGTGCGACGAAGAAATTTATCGCAGGATATGCAGTTGATGATTCGTTTTTGATGTGGCTGGCTGCCAGATACGGAGATGAGACGGTGGTGCGGATCGCGAGCGCCGTTCTGGATGGAACGGAGGATCCGGAAGTCTGGTATGACATTACCGGCAGCTCCATCCATGTACTGTGGTTGATGTATTGCAGGGACAGTGGTTTTCAGCAGTACCGGCTGCAAAATGTATACTGGAAAGACGCCGGGGAGGATGGAAAGATCGTGCTCGGCTTTGCGGGCGACATCAATTTTGCCGACGACTGGTATACGATGGAGTATATGAACCGGCAGACGAATGGCATCTATGACTGCTTTTCGGAGGATTTGCTCTCGGAGATGCAGAACGTGGATGTGATGGTGATGAACAATGAGTTCACCTACGCAGAGAGCGGGAGCGTGGAGGCGGTTCCCGGGAAGGCATATACCTTTCGGGCAGATCCGGGGGATGTAGAACTCCTCTCTGTTTTTGGAACGGATGCTGTGACGCTTGCCAACAATCATGTGTATGATTACGGGGAAGAAGGATTGCTGTCGACCTTAGACTGTCTGCGGAAAGCGGACATCCCTTATACGGGGGCGGGCGAGAATCGAAAAGAGGCATCCAAGATCCTCTCTTTTGTGATTGGAGGCAGAAAGATTGCCATTGTTTCCGCCACACAGATTGAGCGGGCGACCAAGTATACAAAAGAGGCGACGGAGACGGAACCGGGAGTATTAAAGACCTTGAATCCTGCCGCATTTCTGGAGGTGATCCGGGAAGCGGACGCCACAAGTGATTATGTGATTGTGGAAGTGCACTGGGGAACGGAAGGCAGTCTGCATGAAGAAAAGTCCCAGCGTCTTCTGGCGGAGCTATATGCGGAGGCAGGCGCAGACGCGGTGATCGGCGGACATCCGCACCGGCTGCAGGGATGTGGTTTTACCGATGGTGTGCCGGTTGCGTACAGTCTCGGAAATTTCTGGTTTTCCACCGGGACGCTGTATACAACGCTTGCCAAGATTACGATCACAGAGGACGGCGCGGTGACACTTTCCTATGTCCCGTGTATACAGAAGGGACTAGTTACAAGCATTCTGACAGAGCAGGATGATAAAGACGGGTTTTATCATTACCTGGCTGCAATTTCCGATGACATCGGAATGGATGCGGACGGTAATGTTTATGATAAAACAGCGGGGGATTACCCTGCGCAGACAATCGTGTACGATTCGGATACAAGCAAGACGGAGATTCGCGGCACGACAGATAATGATGGGTATGCCATCGACATTGTTGGCAACCGAAAATAAAGAGAGAGGGAAGAACAATGAGTAAAAAAACAACAGTACTGATGATCCTGGATGGATTCGGATTAAACGATAAGACGGAAGGAAATGCCGTTGCACAGGCGAAGAAGCCAAATATCGACGCACTGATGAGGGAATATCCGTTTGTAAAGGGAAATGCCAGCGGACTGGCAGTAGGTCTCCCGGACGGACAGATGGGTAACTCCGAGGTAGGACACTTAAATATGGGTGCCGGCAGAATTGTATACCAGGAGCTGACACGTATTACCAAAGAGATCAACGACGGCGAATTTTTCAGCAATCAGGCGCTGCTTGACGGTATCGCCAATGTGAAGGAGAACAATTCCGATCTGCATTTATACGGACTTCTTTCGGATGGCGGCGTACACAGCCATATTACACATCTGTACGGTCTGCTCGAGCTTGCGAAGAGACAGGGCGTAAAGAATGTATACGTACACTGCTTCCTGGACGGACGTGACACGGCTCCGACTTCCGGTAAGGGATTTATCGAGGCACTGGAAGCAAAGATGGCGGAACTGGGCATCGGTAAGATTGCTTCGATTTCCGGACGTTATTATGCGATGGACCGCGATAACCGCTGGGATCGTGTGCAGAAGGCATATGATGTGCTGACCAAGGGCGAGGGAGAGACCGCAGAGAGCGCTGTTGCTGCAATGGAAGCTTCCTACGCAAAGGATGTGACGGATGAGTTCTTCGTACCGACCGCGATTACCGAGAACGGCAAGCCGGTAGCGACGATCAAGGACAAAGATACCGTGATCTTCTTCAACTTCCGCCCGGATCGCGCACGTGAGATCACAAGAACCTTCTGTGCCGATGAATTTGACGGATTTGACAGAGGCGCGAGAAAGAATGTGAAATATATCTGCTTTACCGAGTATGATGTGACGATCCCGAACAAGGAAGTTGCTTTCAAGAAAGTGGAGCTTAAGAACACATTTGGCGAGTATCTGGCAGCGCACGGCATGACACAGGCAAGAATCGCCGAGACAGAGAAGTATGCGCACGTCACATTCTTCTTCAACGGCGGCGTTGAGGAGCCGAACGTTGGTGAGGACCGTATCCTTGTGAAGTCTCCGAAGGTGGCTACCTACGATCTGCAGCCGGAGATGAGCGCACCGGAAGTGTGTGAGAAGCTCTGCGCAGCCATCCGTTCTGAGAAGTATGATGTCATTGTCATCAACTTTGCTAACCCGGATATGGTTGGACATACCGGTATCATTCCGGCAGCCATCAAGGCAATCGAGACCGTAGATACCTGCGTCGGAAAGGCAGTGGAGGCGTTAAAGGAAGTCGACGGACAGATGTTCATCTGTGCAGATCACGGAAATGCAGAGCAGATGGTGGATTACGAGACAGGTGCACCGTTTACCGCACATACGACGAATCCGGTACCGTTTATTCTGGTCAATGCAGATCCGTCCTACACACTCAGAGAGAACGGATGCCTTGCAGATATTATCCCGACGTTAATCGAGCTGATGGGAATGGAGCAGCCGGCAGAGATGACAGGAAAGTCACTTCTGATCAAGAAATAAAGAATAGAACGAGAAAAGCAGTCCCGGGGGAGGGGCTGCTTTTCTTGTGTTAGGATTCAGAAAACGGGGGGACCGTTTTCTGGAACATCTGCCCTAGTGGCAGATAAAGAGGAGTTATATGAAATTAGATAATTGCAAAAGTAGTGCTTTTGTCCTATCTACGCAGTTATTATAACTCTGGTACTAAAGTACGTCAAGGGAGAAATATGTATTTTTTTTAAGACAAAATATGAATTAGGCTGTGTGAACAAGTCTATAAGCCACACTAATGAAATAATGAAAATGTACAAAAATACTAATAAAAAGAACCCGATTTTCTATATCGCAGAAATGGTGTGAGAGGGTAAAAACATTGACTTTCCAAAAGCGGCTGTATTATAATTTTGAAGTACAGTGCAGAAATAGTCTGCGGAAGTGGGTAAAGCTGTAAATATCAACAAAAGAAGCCGGAAAGGCTTCGGAAAAGAGGATGAAATGCAGGAATTTAAGCCGGTAAAAGAGGGAAAAGTACGTGAGGTATATGATAATGGAGACAGTCTGATTATTGTAGCCACAGACAGAATCTCAGCTTTTGATCATATTTTAAAGAATAAGATCACAAAGAAGGGCGCAATTCTTACCCAGATGTCGAAGTTCTGGTTCGATTACACCAAAGATATCGTGCCGAACCACATGATTTCCGTGGACGTAAAAGATATGCCGGAATTTTTCCGGCAGGAACGTTTTGAGGGAAACAGCATGATGTGCCGGAAGCTTGAGATGCTTCCGATCGAGTGCATCGTGCGCGGATATATTACAGGAAGCGGCTGGGCAAGCTATCAGGAGAACGGCACCGTATGCGGCATTAAGTTGCCAGAAGGACTGGTAGAGTCCGACAAGCTGCCGGAGCCGATCTACACACCGAGCACAAAGGCTGAGATTGGTCTGCATGATGAGAACATCTCCTTTGAGGAAAGCGTGAAAGTGCTGGAGAAGATCTACCCGGGCAAAGGTGCGGATTACGCGGCACAGATTAAGGACAAGACGATTGCTCTTTACAAAAAGTGTGCAGAGTACGCACTGAGCAAGGGCATCATTATCGCAGATACCAAATTCGAGTTCGGTCTGGATGAGAACGGCAACGTTGTTCTGGGTGACGAGATGCTGACACCGGACAGCTCCAGATTCTGGCCGTTAGAGGGATATGAAGCCGGAAAAGGTCAGCCTTCCTTTGACAAGCAGTTTGTCAGAGACTGGTTAAAGGCAAATCCGGACAACGATCTGCTTCTGCCGGATGAGGTGGTAGAGAAGACCGTGGCCAAGTACAAGGAGGCATTTGAGCTTCTTACCGGAAAGCCGTTTCAGGCATAAAAAGACAGAATATCAGATTCGTAGATGGGGAAATCAATGAGCGATAATAGAATCAATAAAAATCAGCCGGTGGGGGATGAACTGCATGAGGAGTGCGGCGTCTTCGGAATGTACGATTTTGACGGCGGAGATGTGGCATCCACAATATATTACGGACTGTTTGCATTGCAGCACCGCGGACAGGAGAGCTGCGGTATTGCAGTCAGCGAGACGAACGGTCCGAAAGGGAAAGTGACCTCCTACAAGGGAATGGGACTGGTCAATGAGGTTTTCACTGAGGAGAATTTAGAACCCATGCACGGGGATATCGGCGTGGGGCATGTGCGCTATTCGACAGCCGGTGCGTCGACCAGAGAAAACGCACAGCCGTTGGTGCTCAATTATGTCAAGGGAACCCTGGCTCTCGCGCACAACGGTAACCTGATCAATGCGGCGGAACTCAGACATGATCTGGAGTATACAGGAGCTATTTTCCAGACGACCATTGACTCTGAGGTCATTGCCTACCATATCGCAAGGGAGCGTCTGAAATCCAGCACGGTGGAGGAAGCGGTGGGACGCGCCTGTCGCAAGATCAAGGGAGCGTATTCCCTTGTGGTCATGAGCCCGAGAAAGCTGGTCGGAGCAAGGGATCCCTATGGTTTTAAGCCGCTTTGCATCGGAAAGCGCGACAATGCCTATATCCTTGCATCGGAGACCTGTGCGCTCGATACGATCGGCGCGGAGTATGTGCGTGATGTGCTGCCGGGAGAGACGGTGACGATCACGCCGGAGAATGGAATTGTCTCGGATATGTCCCGCGCACTGCCCAAGGAGCAGGAAGCGAGATGCATTTTCGAGTACATATATTTTGCGAGACCGGACAGTCATATCGACGGCGTGAGCGTATATGCATCCCGCATCAAGGCAGGACGGTTCCTGGCGATGGATTCGCCGGTGGATGCAGATCTTGTGGTGGGCGTGCCGGAGTCCGGCAATGCCGCTGCGCTCGGTTATTCGCTGCAGTCCGGCATCCCGTACGGAACCGCTTTTGTCAAAAACGGCTATGTGGGACGTACGTTTATCAAGCCGAAGCAGAGCAGCCGTGAGTCCAGCGTCCGCGTGAAGCTGAACGTCTTAAAAGAGGCGGTGGACGGCAAGCGCATTATCATGATCGATGACTCGATTGTGCGCGGAACCACATCCGACCGCATTGTAAAAATGCTGCGGGATGCCGGAGCGACGGAGGTGCATGTCCGCATCAGTTCACCGCCGTTTTTATGGCCGTGCTATTTCGGTACGGACATTCCGGAGCGGGAACAGCTGATTGCGTACAACCGCACGATCGAGGAGATCCGGGACATCATCGGAGCGGATTCGCTCGGTTATCTCGGAATTGACCGCCTGAGTGAGATGGCAGACGGACTGCCGATCTGCAAGGGATGTTTTAACGGTATTTACCCGATGGAGCCGCCGAAGGAAGATATCAGGGGAGACTACGAGAGGTAAAAAGCTTCTTGAAAATATAGAAGAATGTGGCAGGCAGCAGAAAAGTTTAGATTCGAGGAAAATGCAGCAAGCGGCAGGGGCGCCGGGAGCAAAGGGAAATGCAGCAGGTGGCAGGATATCTTGAATTTTAGAAAATGCAGCAAGCCTATGGATAAAGGTAAGGAGAAAAAATGAGTACAGACAGATATTCAAGTCCGCTCTCAGAGCGGTATGCAAGCAAAGAGATGCAGTATATTTTTTCACAGGATATGAAGTTCTCCACATGGAGAAAGCTGTGGATTGCACTTGCCGAGACAGAGATGGAGCTGGGACTTTCCGAGAACGGAAAGCCGGTCATCACGCAGGAACAGATTGACGAGATGAAAGAGCATGTGTACGACATCAATTATGATGTGGCAAAAGAGCGCGAAAAACTGGTGCGCCATGATGTCATGAGCCATGTATACGCGTTTGGACAGCAGTGCCCGAAGGCCGCAGGCATCATCCATCTGGGAGCGACTTCCTGCTACGTGGGCGACAATACGGATATTATTATCATGAACGAGGCGTTAAAGCTGGTGCACAAGAAGCTGGTCAATGTCATTGCGGAACTGGCAAAGTTTGCAGATACTTACAAGAATCTGCCGACGCTCGCATTTACGCATTTCCAGCCGGCACAGCCGACAACGGTTGGCAAGCGCGCCACACTCTGGACACAGGAGTTTTTGATGGATCTCGAGGATCTGGAATATGTGATGAGCACTTTAAAGCTGCTTGGATCCAAGGGAACGACCGGCACGCAGGCAAGCTTTTTGGAGCTGTTTGAGGGAGATCAGGAGACCATCGATAAGATTGATCCGATGATCGCAGCGAAGATGGGATTCAAGGAGTGCTATGCCGTATCCGGACAGACATATTCCAGAAAAGTGGATACCAGAGTGGCAAATATTCTTGCCGGTATTGCAGCAAGTGCACACAAGATGTCCAACGATATCCGTCTGCTGCAGCACTTAAAAGAAGTGGAAGAGCCGTTTGAGAAGAACCAGATCGGTTCCTCAGCGATGGCGTACAAGCGCAATCCGATGCGTTCAGAGCGTATCGCGTCTCTTTCCCGCTATGTGATGATCGATGCGTTAAATCCGGCGATTACCTCTGCAACCCAGTGGTTTGAGCGCACATTGGATGATTCTGCCAATAAGCGTCTTTCTATTCCGGAGGGATTTCTGGCGATCGACGGAATCCTGGATCTGTGCTTAAATGTTGTCGACGGACTGGTGGTCTATGACAAAGTTATCACGAAGCATATGATGGCGGAACTGCCGTTTATGGCAACGGAAAATATTATGATGGACGCGGTAAAGAACGGTGGCAACCGTCAGGAGCTGCATGAGAAGATCCGCCAGCTGTCCATGCAGGCAGGAAAGAATGTCAAGGAAGAGGGTAAGGACAACAATCTGCTGGAGCTGATTGCGGCAGATCCGGAGTTCAATCTGACGTTAGAGCAGCTGCAGGCAACCATGGAGCCGTCCAAGTATGTCGGACGCGCACCGGTACAGGTGGATGCATTCCTTGCAAACGTTGTAAATCCGGTATTGGAGAAGAATCAAGACGAACTCGGCGTAAAGGCGGAGATCAACGTATAATAGAGAAGTGGATATGGGCAGGCAGAAGCACCGTGGGTGGTGCTTTTGCCTGTTTTTTTGGAACTGTCGCAATAAGTATATTGTGTTTGCGTTGATAAGTAATATTATCAGAAACACACTTCGGGATTTCATGTGGAAATGAAGATGGAATATTTTTTGAATCGAATTTCCATCTGCATTTCCATCTGAAATCCCACGGTGTGGTCTTCTTATAATATTACTTATCAACCCAAAGAGATCTATGCTTATTGCGACAATTCCACAAAAAAGGCGCTTCCGATTAACGGTAATCGCCCATATAAAACAGTGCAACGACGCCCGGACCCGTGTGAGCGCCGATGGTCGGACCGACATGGTTGATCAGAAAGCTTTCATAGCCGAAACGGTCTTTGATGAGATCAGCAACATACTGTGCATCTTCGATGCAGTCGCCGTGGCTGATGAAAATGATGTCATTCTTGTCACGCCAGCTGCCGATCTGTTTTTCCATGGCATCCACGAGAGCAATCAGCGACTTTTTGCGTCCGCGCACTTTGGAGAGCGGAATCAGATGTCCCTCATCATCCACATGGAGAAGCGGCTTTAAACTGATCATCGTACCGAGAAAAGCAGCGGTTTTTGACACGCGGCCGCCGCGGTAGAGATGAAACAGATCATTGACGGTGAAATTATGTACAAGGTGAAGTTTGTTTGACTCAAGCCAGTCTGCGGTCTCTTCCAGTGTATGTCCCTGCTCCTTTAAGGTGACGGCTTTGTGCACCAGAAGTCCCTCGCCGAGAGAAGCGCAGAGAGAATCGATGACGATGATTTTCCGGTCGGGGTATTTTTCGGAAAGTTCTCCCGCAGCGAGCCTTGCGCTGTTGTAGCTTCCGCTTAAACCGGAAGAAAAGGCGATATGAAGAATATCGGCATTCTGTTCGTTGATTATTTTTTCAAAAACAGCGGCAGCCTCCTCGGGATTGGCCTGGGAGGTCGTGGGAAGAGAACCCTGACGCATGCAGTCATAAAATTCCTTTACCGGAAGCGGATGCTCCCAAGAATAAGTAGTATCGTTAATCGTATATGTAAGAGAAAGCATGCCGATCTGATGCTGTTCTACATAGGCAGCCGGAAGATCGGATGTGGTATCGGTTGTAATGATAAAATTATTCATAAGACCTCCTGATACATGTATTTGTATTTATTATAATGGAAGCAATGCGAAAAGAAAAGTTTCCGGTAGTAATTTCTAAAAAAAATATAAATTTGAAAAATGCTATTTACATATGTAAGAAAACGATGTAAAATAAGCACATCTTTTATCAAATAGTTGGATTTTATCCACATTTCTAAGTATCACGCTATATGGAGGCAGTTTCATCCATAATTCCAGTAAGGACAATCACACAGCACAGAGTGAAGTGAGGAACAAATGAATATTGTATTTTGGGGAGAAACACACCGGAGCGGTACGACGGCGAACTATACTGCAATGGCAGGCATTTTGCCGCACTTATGCCCGGACAGGAAGATTGTGTGCGGCAGCCTGCAGAGGGAGCGATGCGAGGATTCGGCACTCTTTTTGTGGGATGCGGGAGTGTGCAGTCCGGCGGGTCAAAAGAAGCTCCTTTTGACAGCGGATCTTGTGGTGGTAAATTTTGAACCGCAGGATTACGACGGAATGGAGCAGTTCTTTTTGCGCCATATGTATCTGGAGAAGCGCATGGTGTATCTGTATGCCAACTGCATCGGGACACCGGAGCCGGATGTGCTAAACAGAGTATATCGGGTGGATGAGGGGCAGATTGGCATCGTGCGGTACAATGCAGCGTATGACTGTGCATTGAAGCGCGGGCTGGGCAGCTCTTTTATAGCGGAGGAATACGGGTCTGCGAGAAGCGGCAGGAATCAGGAGTTTATCGACGGATTAGTAAAAGCGGCGGATCGTATTTTAAGGGAGGTATGTAAGATCGATAAAACCGGACATGTTTGGTAAAAGAAAAAGACACAACAGAAGGGTGAAGGAGGAAATTATTATGGAACAGGTAATGAAACATTATGGAAATGCAATCCTTGCAATTATTGTATTGCTTGCACTCGGCGCAATCATTATTGCGGCGCTCTCCTCGGACGGATATGTGGCGACGGAGTTCAAGAATGCGCTGACGGGATTCTTTTCCCGCATGAATGGCTTAACGCCATAGGGAGGATGACATGGGGGAGATCATGACGTTTGAACCAACGGAAGCGCAGTTTGGGGTTTTCTGGAAATATCTGCAACGCCCGAATGTTACCGATGTGGACTACAACGGAAGCGAATTGTGGATTACGGACTTAAAGATCGGAAGGTATCGTGTAAAAGAGCATCTGTCCGATGCATTTATCAGCACTTTTACGCACAATATTTCCAACTGCGTGAATCGTCAGTTCAATAATGCCAATAAGGTGCTGGAGGCTGATACCAGAGAACTGCGTATCAGTATTATCCATGAGGCGGCGGCCGCATCTGGCACCAGTATCTGTATCCGGAAGTCGCCGAGCATGGTGCGCATGAACATTGAGAGAATGCTGGAAGAATCCTATTGCCCGGAACGGATTTTACAGCTTTTGATGAACTGTGTGCTGGCGGGCATGAATTTTGTGTTCGGAGGAGAACCCGGTGCGGGAAAGACGGAGTGTGCGAAATTCTTTATGCAGTTTATACCGCGCGAGGAGCGGGTAATTACGATTGAGGATTCGCTCGAGATCCATTACCGGGACATCAATCCGGGGGCGGATGCGGTGGAGCTTCGTGTCGGAGAAGATTTTTCCTACACGGATGCCATCAAGGCGAGCCTGCGGCAGAATCCGAAGTGGCTTGTCCTCTCGGAGGCAAGGTCGGTGGAGGTGACGTCGCTGCTCGAGCAGTGGAGTACCGGCGTGAGCGGCTTTACGACGATCCACCTGGATGATGTCAGAAAGCTTCCGGACCGCATTCAGAATATGATGAGCGATGCGCGTGACGCAGAGCGTATGGAGAACCGGATCTACCGCTATGTGAATGTGGGGATTCTGATCCGCTGCGTCAGACAGCCGGACGGAAAGATCCGAAGATATATGGATCAGCTGTGTTTTTACAGCAGGGAGCAGTATGAGAATCGTATTTATATGATACTGGAGGATGGGGAACTGCTCTCGGAAGAGCTACCGCCTGCGATTGTGAGACGCCTTGGACAGGCGGGAATAGAGGATCCGTTTTGCTGCGCACACTGGCAGAGATACAGGAGAGAGGGAAAATAGATGAAAAGAGAAGGACTGTGGGAGAAACTGCGGCTGTTGAATCCGAAAAATTTGCAGCGCGAAGTGCATGTGTACGGTTATCGTTTTTCGTGGAGGACGCATCTTATGGCGGTGATAGCCGCTCTGGTTGGAATCGGTGGGATTGGAATGGTGTTTCAGCTAAAACCGCTGTTTTTGGCAGGGGTGCTTTTGACAGTGCTTTTCGTATTCCCGGTACTGGTACTTGACATGTATAAGAAAATGTATGAGCAGAAGCGTTTTGGAGATGCATGTGCCTACATGGAACAGCTGCTCTATGCGTTTCAGAAGACCGGAAAGATTGTGAGTGCATTGAAGGAGGTGCGCGGAATTTTTGGGGAAGGGCAGATCCGACTCTGCGTGGAGGAAGCGATTGCGCATATGGAGTACGGGCATCCGGTCGGAGAGCAGGGCGTTCTGCGTGAGGGTTTACAGAAAATCGAACGGTATTATGCCTGTGATAAGCTGGCGACGGTACATGAACTTCTACTGAATGCGGAGGAATATGGCGGGGATGTGGAGGCATCGGTCACGCTTGTTCTGGAGGATATTGAGCGGTTCAAAAAGCGTGGATACCAGCTTCAGGCAGAGAAGCGGAAGAGTCATACGGATAATGTGATTTCTATTGTGGTGGCAGTTCTTTTGTGCGCGGCGGCATTGTATCTTTTGAATGAGATGCAGGAGATGTTTACATCAGAGGCTGGCGTATCGGTGTTTACCGTTCCTGTGATCCAGATATCTTCGATGGTGTTTCTTCTGCTACTGCTTGCATTTTATGTGAAGAGTGTCAGAAGCCTGACGGCTGACTGGCTGGAGGAAAAGCCGCTGTATGACACGGCATATATCAGACACAGCTATGAACTGGTAATGGGGTATGAAAAGAAAGCACAGCAGTATCGGCGCCTGATTCCTGCAGGAATTGTGACTATGACTGCGTTTGTGCTTTGGACTGTGGGATGGCGCATTACGGGAATACTCCTGCTGGTGACTGGTTTACTGGTTGCAATGCAGCCAAGAATCAGTTACCGTATCGCAGAGCGGGATGTGACAGCAGAATTGTATCAGGCGCTGCCGCGCTGGCTTTTTGAGATGGTATTACTTTTACAGAACAATAACGTTCAGATGGCGATTACAAAATCTGCACAACATGCCCCGGCGGTGCTCGGGAGCGAACTTGCGGAGCTTTGCGCGAGAATGGACGAGCGTCCGGATCAGTTACAGACATACACGGACTTCTGCCAAAAATTTGATCTCCCTGAGATGTTAAGCTGTATGAAAATGCTGCATGCTTTTTCTGAAAACGGAACAGGAGATATTGATGTGCAGATGAATCATCTGATTGAGCGTGTGGTTCTGATGCAGGAGCGCGCCGATGTTTTGCGCAGTGAAGAACGTGCATTCCGGATGAAGCTGATTTTTGCATATCCGGTGCTGGCAGCCACTGGAAAACTGCTGGCAGATCTTACGGTCGGAATGGCGTTGATGATGCAGGTTCTTGGAGGCATGGGAGGTGCGTGAGTGAAATATATCATAGAAGTGTTCAGTGTGATGCTGGTGCTGGTTTTTAATCTGCTGCTGTGCATCAGTATGCTCGGGGTGAGTGCCGATGTGGCAGCGGCGAAGGAATTTAAAGCTGCAATGATTGCAGAAATTGAGAACAGTGACTTTAATCCGTACGTGATTGATGGCTGCAAGGCGCAGGCAAGAACAGAAGGGTACGAACTGGAAGTGCAGTCCTACACCTACGGTGGACAAAGCGACCGCAGGATTGCGGGGATCAATCTCTATTATAGATACCGGATACCACTGTTAGGGGTCTCGCAGCAGCGGGTGACGAGAGGAATCGCACGGTAAAAGGAGGAGCAGGATGCAATGGAGTCTGGAAGAACTTGGAATGACAATGCTGGTATTGCTGGTGGGCTGGTTTGGATGCACGGCAATTCAGGAGATATGGATGCAGGTGGCTGGCATGATATAGGGGGATTTCGTGCCCGGCTGTGTCAGAGAAAAGGAGCGTACAGATGAAAGAGATCGCAGAGGTTTATGGCAATGGATTTTTGCAGATTGCAGGCGGAATAGGGGCATTGCTCTTATTCTTCCATGCCGTGGATGGGCAGGGGATGATCGGTATGGTCCTGCGGTATTATATGACGGGAATCTGTGGGAGTTAAGTGTCCAACAGGAAAAGAACAGAGGTGATCAGATGGAGCAGGTACTTCAATGCTATGGAAAGGGAATTGCGGCAGGAATTGTGTTGATAACAGTCATGGTACTGCTGTTTGCAGGAATTTGTGACGAGCAGGGCAACCGGGGAATTATTAACATCGTAAAGACATGGATACCGGAGGAAGAGACAATCACAGAAAACGCTGCCATCGACGCTTTTGCGGAGGCGGGGGAGGTGGCGTACCCCACGATCCGGTATGCGTACAATGGTATGCTGCACAGGGGAGCATATCTGCCGGGAGACTTATTTTCTGCGGTAGACGGAATGGGAGAAGAACGGAGTGTTTTGTGGTGTGAGATGACAGATCCGCATGGAAACAGCTGCACAATAGAATCACAGCAAGGTGAGGTTGTGTTTGATGTGGAGGGGATCTATACGGTGCGGGTCTGCGCGACAGACGAAGCAAACCGCAGAAGCGTCTGTGAGTTTCAGATACCCGTGAACCGATGAGAAGACAGAAAGCCGGGAAAGGAGATATATGTGAAAAATGCAGCGATGATCATTGTCAGTGCAATCATGGGATTTCTGATACTCGGGATTGTGCTGACGATTGGCGGAAGCATGAACCGCAGATGTGAGGTGGAGACGATTCTTCCTTCCGCTATGGAAAAGACGGTCGAGGGGATGCCGTTTGCGGAGGCGGGGGGTTCTTCCGGAGAATTGGTGATTGCGGAGTGTGTGGAACTTCTGGCGGCGGAAATCGATACAGACTCCGATGTGGTTTTGAAGGTCTATCAGAATGATGTGCAAAAGGGGGTATTGTCAATGAAATTACAGGAAAAGTTTCAACATCCCAATGGAATGGAAGGTACGGCAGAAGCGGTCAGAACAATTATCCGGGAAGAGAGGGAGAATGTATCAAAAGAGCAGTACCGGGTGCGGTTTTACCAGAACCGGGAGGGAATGCTCGGTGAGGGAAGCTGTTATAAAGTATATACCGTGGAGGAGGGACAATGTCTGCAGCCACCGGCAGAACCGGGAGGCAATGGTGTGGTATTTGCCGGCTGGCATGACTGGAATGATTACGCGGCGGACTTTTCACAGCCGATAGAAGAAAATCGTGATTATTATGCCGCCTGGGAATAGATATGGGAATTGCAGGGAATACGGCAAATATGTATGGTGCAGATCGTGGCACCGGATCATGACAGGCAGTTGTAGACTATATTATCAATGCGATGATACGATCTACAGAGAGAATCGGTAAAAAGAGGGTTAACTGGAAGTGATAGAGGGAAGCATTAAAAGCGTAGCTGAGATTATAAAAATATAGAAAAAAACGTACTGTGTAGTGTATACTAATGTGGTAGTAGATATGCCTCTTTAAAAGCGAACGAAAGTGTTGATTTGTATGGCAAGTGTTCAAAGAATTGGATTCAAGTGAAAGGAGCTATGAGAAACTGGTGGAAGCATTTATGAATGAAGTTTTTTAAAGGGAAGCGGCAAAGACAGGAAAGAAAATTATAAGAATCAGGGAGATTAGTTTATGAAAAAGAAAAGCGTAGTAGTATTATTAACAGTAACAATGGTGATAGAAATGACAGCAGCAGGTTGCGGAGATAAGCAGCTTGCGCTTGCAACAGATAGGGTAAGTGTCGAACTGGGGTATGAGCTTAATACGGATGTAGCGGCTTATGTGGCGGATGCGGATATCGCAGTGGAGACAACAATTGATTTTGGGGCGGTTGATATAAGTAAGCTTGGAACTTATACAGCAGTGGTTACTTATAAGGATCAGACAGAGTCCCTTGAAGTGGACGTAGTAGATACCACAGCGCCGGAGGCGGAGGTGGTGAATCAGGTTACAGTCGGTGTGGACGAGCCATTGTACGTGGAGGATGTTTTAACGAGTGTAACCGAGCTGACCGGGAATGTAATGGCAACATTTGACGATCTGGCAGATGAGTCTACCGATGCCACCGAGGAAGTAGAGACCACTGAGGGTGTAGAGGCTACCGAGGGTGTAGAGGCTGCCAAGGATGTGGAGACCACTGAGGACATGGAGGTCACCGAGGAAGTAGAGGCCACCGGAGCGTCAGAAGATATGGAAACATTTGTGTTAGACGATGTAACGGTAACAAATGACGCGATAGTCTTTCATACAGTGGGGGAGTACAGTGTAAGCTTAACACTCGCAGATGAGAGTGGAAATAGCAAGCAGGTAGAAGTGCCGGTACTGGTTGGTACAGAACCAACATTTTGGGGAATTGAGGATCTTACCGTAACAACTGGAGCAGAGGATGTGGACTATCTTTCGGGTGTAACGGCAACGGACAGCAATGGGAATGATCTGACAGATAAGATCGCATGTGATGACAGCAAAGCAGATCTGTCTTTGGCAGGAGAGTACGAGATTACTTACACGGTAACAGATGAGAACGGGTTTACTGCAAAGCAGACCGCCAAGGTGACAGTTGCAGATGGAAAGACCGCTAAAAAGGATACCAAATCTGCTACAACAAAGTCGGAGACAACAAAGGCTGAAACCGGATCAACCAACAGCAGTGCTACAAATACTGGAAGCAGTAATACTGGAAATAGCAACAGTGGAACATCTGGAAGTAGTAATTCCGGAAATAGCAACAGTGGAACGTCTGGAAGTAGCAATTCCGGAAACAGTAACAGCGGAACATCTGGAAGTAGCAATTCCGGAAATAGCAACAGTGGAAGCAGCAATTCCGGAGACAATAGCGGAAACAGCAACAGCGGAAGTAGTAATTCCGGAAACAGCAACAGCGAAAGTACAACACCAAGCGGTGATAATGGAAGTTCTACACCGAGTGCTGATAATGGCAATAGCAACAGTGGAAATTCAAGTTCAGATGGAACAATGTCAGTGCCAGATAGTGGCTTTGGAACAGGAGAGTTAGATCCATCACTTGGTGATAATACTGGAACTGGTGGAAATGGTGGGGGAAACTCCACAGATGGACCCGATTCTAATTTCTGATGATGCTACTCCTGATGTAAAGGAGGCAGAATATGTATAATGAGCGAAAGCTCAAATATAAAAACGGGGCGATAAAGCAGTTTTTGATAATAATGTTGTTTGCGGTGATGTCAGTAGTGCATACAGATAAAATATCGGCTGAGACATCGTCCGTAAATGCGGCCGCTGAAGTAAAAAAGAGCGTAACAGAGTATTTGCCAGTGGGTCAGAATAAAGAAAATACAACAGTAGGTCGCTATGCGCTAAATTATACTGGAAATATCAATGTTTATTCTTCGCCATCATCGAGAAATGATGATATATCCTATTGCAGTCAGATACTGCCAGGATGGTCTAATAGTTCTATGGGGACACTTTGCGGAGATAACAATTTTACCAAAGTGGTAAAAGCGTATCTGATTTGGGAGACAAGAAAGCGGTATAATCAATATGATGAGAATGCAAATCACGTAAGATTTATTATGCGTGATGGAAATGGGATAAACATTTATCCAGACCGGGTTTTTGTGGATGACCGCAGCTCACAGTATGTTTCGGGGTGGGAGCAGTCCCGTCCCCGAATCTACTGTAATGTTGCGGATGTAACAACCATTGTAAGAACCTATGGGTACGGCAATTATTATGTCGCCAATATACCGGTATGCCATGCATCCGACCTCTGGGAGCAGGATACGGGAGGCGGTGGAACGCCGACTGGATGGCAGCTGATTGTTATTGAGGAAAATGCAAATTATCCGGTGCGAGCGGTTACTTTAAAAGCAGGTTCTATGTTTCGTTTTGGTGATTTTGACTGGGAGCGGAATGATTATGGAACAGATCCAGTATCCAGAGCCACAGTAATGATGCAGACAGAATTATTTGATGGCTTAAAAACCAAAGAATACGGAGACGTGACAGGACAGATACTTTTTGGATGTATCGATGCGGCGAGGGTTACGGAAAATCCCAAACTGATATCCATGTTTACACAACAGGCTCGGGATAGTGAAAAAAATGTAAGGAACGGCGGGACTGTAATAGAGGGGCTTTACCGTGATGGATCACTATTTTGCCAACAAACGGATATGTGCTCCGTTTTGTATAACGTCTCGGGATTATCATATGGTGCGACAGTGTTTGGGGTGGATGTTGCCAATGTCCGTTGGGATACCCAGCTTTACATCGGAGCGGCGGTAGACATTGCTTTTCCGGAGTTTGAGTCGCAGCAGACAACAAGTATATCGGATGGAAAGGTTATCGTAAAAGGGAAGATTGAAAATACATCTGCGCAGGATGATACTGGTATTTATGACGGCGAACTGATGGTGACACTGGATCCGAATCTGACTCCGGATCTGACGAATTACAGCATTGCAGTAAATGGCAATATTGCGTCCAGTACTACTGTGCGGCAGGGGACGGTGACGGATGCGGACGGGACAGTACATAATACGGTTATCTTTTCTGGTGGTGGCATATCAAGTTGGCTTAAGGGAGATAAGATTGAGTATACGATCTATTGCCGGATCAGCGGATCCGGTATGAGTCGGTTTGATAACAGGGATCAACTTGATGGGTATTTAAAATCTGCAGGAGTTGACACGGGACACTGGATCGACAAAGCATGCATTGCATCCAGCTGGTGCAATGCTTTATTCCGGGTTGATCTGATTGCAGGAAATGGAATTCAGAGTGTCAGTGGTGTACGCAATTATATGTCTGGGGCAGCGGTTACAATTGATGCGGTGGTAAAAAATGGTTACCATTGGACGGGATGGACTGGCACGTATGAGACGGATAGAAAGCAGTATGCGTTTGCCATGCCTGCACAAAATGTGCGAATGATTGCAAACGCGCAGATTAACCACTCAACTTTAAAAGTTGATCCCAATGGGGGAACATGGCAGGGAAGTACCGCTGTGCAGAGTTTTACGGAGCACTATGGAACGGTTAAATCCATTCCGTATCCGGTAAGAACCGGATATACTTTTTCAGGCTGGGTGAAATCGGATCCATTTAACGGTAGTCTGAACAATGCGGTGTATACGTTTGGCGCAGAAGATGATGCGACAGATGTTCTGACGGCGTCTTGGACAGCAAACGGCTATACGCTGCATTTTGACCCAAACGATGGCAAAGAACAAGCGCTGATTGATGATATAACGATCATATACGATCAGAATGTGACGTTGCCGGATGTTACGGGACGTTATATCCGCTATACGTTGGACGGAGAGGATATCACGCAGCAGGTATTAGACGGCACGATTGTTTTGGATGATTCTGGCGTAGTGGTTATGGTGATGGATGCGGATACGGGTCTGATGATGACACCGGCAGGTGGCATTATAAATGAGGATGGAAGTATTACGCAGCTGGATGGTAGCATCACGAATTCAGATGGAAGCGTAGCAGATCCGGAAGTAGTAGAAGCGGATGCTTCCAGTGAATCGACAGAAGCACCGGAGGAAGATGCAACAGAAGCAGAAGCGGATGTGGAAGAACTGGAAGTTCTGGAAGAATCGGAAACTCCGGCTGCTGATCCGGTGCTGGATAAAAAGGCATATGCGGCTGTTTTTATGGGGTGGTCGCTCGAGGATGGGCGCGATAGCTTTATACCGCAATGGACAGCAGGAATGCAGGTCAGTGTGGCGGATCTGATAGAAGCATCCGGCGTGGCAGATCAGAACGGTGCGATGATCACGCTGTATGCGTCGTGGGATGACTGTCCGTGGATTGTTGCCACAAATCTCTACTATACACTGGAGCAGGCGAAGCAGGGGATTATCACAGACAGTGAGATTTTAAGCCATGCGACTGCATCGGATCGTGAAGATGGAAGCCCGATCGAGGCAGGATTTCATGAAAATGGAACATCTTTTTCGATTCCGGATTATCAGGCATCGGATTTTACTCAGTTTTTGCGTGGAGGAAGCTGTACGGAAAATCTCACGGTAGTTGACAGCGCTGGGAGTATCTATTGTAAGCAGATAACGGTTTATGTGGTGGATACAACGCCTGCAGATGAACGAACGGAGAGAACAACACGCTTTATTGATGAAAAATATTACGGAAGTTCTTATGAATGGGGAGGGCTTTTGGATGATTCGATCTGGAAGACGGATACTGCGTACGTGTCTGCACTTCGGACGGCGTTTGGAAATCTGGAAAATGATGCACCGGTTGAAACCTATATGATTAACGGTGAGACGCGCCGGAAGATCCGCGAATATGTGGATGCGCACGGATTCGGAGACAGCAGAGAAGCCGGAGCATTACAGGAAATGTATGATCGGTATCTTGTGCCAAATTGTGTAAGATGAAAATAAAAAACAGCCGGCAGGCGTTTCCTGCCTGCCGGCTGCAACTCTTTCATTCTTCTGTGAGGAAGAGCGGAGAGGATATTCCCTAATATATTCTTGTTGATTACGGACAGCCCTTATGTGTGTTCTTCTGCATCTGAGACCGGAGCTTCCGGCTTCTTGATATAGATCTTTTCAATCCGGTTTTTATCCATCTGTTCCACACGAAGCAACACATCATCATCGGTAATAATCACTTCGTTCTTTTCCGGAAGGTGATCCAGCAGACCGATGAGGTAGCCGCCAATCGTATCATAATCCTCGGATGTAAAATTCAAGCCGATCTCATCACAGAGATCTTCCAGGTTGGTGGAGCCGAGAACCATGTATTCACGGTCGCTAAGCTGGACAATCGGATCTTCTTCGTCAGTATCGTACTCATCACGGATTTCACCAACAATCTCTTCCAGAAGATCTTCCAGCGTGATCAGACCCGCAGTAGCACCATACTCATCCAGAACAATAGCAAGTGAGATAGAGGACTTACGCATTTCCATAAACAATTCTGCAGTGTTCTTGTGCTCGTATGTAAAATACGGTTCACGCATAATATCACGAACAGAAAAATGATCCTTGTCGTGACAGAGAAGCAGATCTTTCATATTGAGGATACCGATCACGTTGTCGGTCGTATCTTCATAGACTGGCAGCCGGGTAAACTTATCCTCCTGAAAAATCTGAATCAGCTCATCGTAGGAACTGTCTACTTGCGCAAAGGTCATATCGATTCTCGGAATCATGACTTCTTTGGCCTGTGCATCGCCAAAATCAAACACATTGTTAATCATGGTGTGTTCTTCAGACTCGATGACGCCGGATTCCTTGCTGACATCCACGATTGTGCGCAGTTCTTCTTCGGTCATCTTCTGGGTATCGGCATTCGGATCAACGCCGAATAATTTGCAGATGCGGTTGGCAAGCTTATTGATGATAAAAATGACCGGAGTCAGAAGTTTCATCAGTACCTCAATCACATTTGCATAGGTGAGAGCCAGTTTTTCGGAATTGACCGTCGCCAGTGTCTTCGGCGAGATTTCGCCAAAAATCAAAATGAGTACGGTAAGGATGCCGGTTGCAATACCTGCACCTACACTGCCCCAGATCTTGATTGCCAGAGAAGTGGCGAGCGAGGATGCCGACAGATTCACGATGTTATTACCGATTAAGATTGCAGAAAGCATTTTTCCGGAATTATCTGTGATGCGAAGAACTGTGGCAGCGCGTTTGTTCCCGTCTTCTGCCAGGGTACGCATCCGGATGCGATTGACGGTAATTAAAGCCGTCTCTGCGGATGAAAAGAATGCAGAGAGCATAAGTAAGAGCACTAAGAAAATTATTTGAAATATGTCACTTGAATCCAAGTATGTTCACCTCATTAAATAGCAGGATGCGCACAGATGTATGTGCCATGCCTTTGGTTAATAGTATTCCGGCACACAGGGCGCCGGAATACAAAAGTGTAATATAAATGACATTATATAAAGAAAATGTCTATTCGTCAATACTGTAGTTTGGAGCTTCCTTTGTGATGTGGATGTCATGCGGATGACTCTCACGAAGAGCAGCAGCGGAGATTTTTACGAACTTGCTCTTTTCCTTGAGATCCTCGATCGTCGGGCAGCCACAGTAACCCATACCGGAACGGATACCGCCGACCAGCTGGAAAACAGTGTCCTCCACATTGCCCTTGTAAGCCACACGGCCTTCGACGCCTTCCGGTACCAGCTTCTTGGCACCTTCCTGGAAGTAGCGGTCTTTGCTGCCGTTCTCCATAGCTGCAAGAGAACCCATGCCGCGGTAAACCTTGTATTTTCTTCCCTGATACAGCTCGAAAGTTCCAGGAGCCTCATCACATCCGGCAAAGATACTTCCCATCATGCAGACATTTGCGCCGGCTGCGAGAGCTTTTGTCATATCGCCGGAGTATTTGATACCGCCGTCGGCGATGATCGGAATACCGGCTTCTTTTGCAACCTTATAGCAGTCCATGATAGCAGTGATCTGCGGAACACCGATACCTGCAACGATACGGGTGGTACAGATGGAACCAGGACCGATGCCGACTTTTACTGCATCAGCGCCGGCTGCGATTAAGTCGCGTGTTGCCTCTCCGGTAGCCACGTTACCTGCAATGACCTGCAGATCCGGATAAGCAGTCTTGATCTTCTTGACAGCCTCAAGGATATTTCTGGAATGTCCGTGAGCGGAATCCACAACAATGACATCTACGTGAGCCTTTACGAGAGCTTCCACACGTTCCATCATGTTGCCGGTAATGCCGACACCTGCACCGCAAAGCAGACGACCCTGCTCATCCTTTGCGGAGAGCGGATACTTGATCTGTTTTTCGATATCCTTGATGGTGATAAGTCCCTTCAGATGAAAATCTTTGTCGACGATCGGCAGCTTTTCTTTTCTCGCCTTGGCAAGAATCTTTTTTGCATCTTCTAAGGTAATGCCTTCAGGAGCAGTGATAAGACCTTCGGAAGTCATACTTTCACTGATCTTCTTGGAAAAATCTGTCTCGAACTTTAAGTCACGGTTCGTGATGATGCCGACGAGCTTGTTATTCTCGCAGATCGGAACACCGGAAATGCGGAATTTGCGCATCAAGTCTTCAGCATCCTGCAGTGTATGGCTTGGAGAAAGGAAAAATGGGTCTGTGATAACGCCGTTTTCTGAACGTTTTACCTTGTCGACTTCATCTGCCTGAGCCTGAATGGACATATTTTTGTGGATAATACCGATACCACCCTGTCTTGCCATGGCAATGGCCATTCTGTGCTCTGTGACAGTATCCATTGCAGCACTCATCATAGGGATATTGAGCACGACCTTTTTTGTAAGGTGTGTCGTTAAATTAATCATGTTCGGAGTTACTTCTGAATACTGTGGAACCAAAAGCACATCATCAAAAGTAATTCCTTCACCGATAATTGTTCCCATTTTTATTTTCCTCGCTTTCCTTGTATAAATGTTTGTTAAAAAAGTATATTAGTTTCTCTATAATAGCAAAAAAAAATGTGTGTGTCAACGTAGTATAAGTGTCAGTTGATAAAAAAATATATTGATAAGTTAGACTAATATATAAAAATATTCACAAACGGACAGATGTGTGCTATGATGGCAGTAGGCGACGGGGCCACTGTTACAGGGGGTACGTTGCCTAAATTTATATTACGAGAGCAGTGTATAAGGAGGCAGTATGGAGTTTCGTCCCTGTATTGATATACATAACGGCAAGGTCAAGCAGATTGTCGGCAGCAGTCTTGCGGATGAGGGAGACCGGGCAGTGGAGAATTTTGTCGCCGGAGCGGATGCTGCGTATTATGCACATCTATATAAGGAAGCGGGACTTCGCGGCGGACATATCATTCTGTTGAATTCGCGAGACAGTGCGTACTATGAGGCGACAAAGGCACAGGCCCTGCAGGCGCTTGCGGAGTATCCGGGCGGACTTCAGATCGGAGGAGGCATTGATGCTGCGAACGCAAAGCAGTTTCTGGATGCGGGCGCAAGTCATGTGATTGTCACCTCCTATGTGTTTCGTGACGGAAAAATTGACTATGAACGGCTTGCAACATTGAGGAAAAATGTCGGAAAAGAACATCTGGTTCTGGATCTAAGCTGTGCAAAGCGGGCGGATGGTTATTATATTGTGACCGATCGCTGGCAGAAAGATACGAGGGAACGTGTGACAACAGAACTTTTGGAACGCCTCGGCAGTGAGTGTGACGAGTTTTTAGTACATGCGGTCGATGTGGAGGGCAAGGCAAACGGTATTGAGAGAGAACTTGCAAGTCTGCTTGGCTCCTGGGGCAGGATACCGGTTACCTATGCCGGCGGAGTGCGGGACTTTGATGACCTTGCACTTTTGAGAGAGCTTGGATGTGACAGGCTGAATGTGACGATCGGAAGTGCACTGGATTTGTTCGGAGGATCGATGCCTTTTGAAAAAGTTACAGAATATTGCAGATAGCAGGAGAAGAATCGCGACAGTGAGAAAAGATCACGGCAGTGAGGAAGGAACGTGACAGTGAGAAAAGATCACGGCAGTGAGGAAGGAACGTGACAGTGAGAAAAGATCACGACAGTGAGGAAAGACCGCGACAGTGAGAAAAGATCACGGCAGTGAGGGAAGATCATGGCAGTGGAAGATGGAGGAGAAGAAAATGAGCAAGTACACAAAGCAGGATATTATCCGAATCGTGGAGGAAGAGGATGTGGAGTTCATCAGGCTCCAGTTTACCGATATGTTCGGGACACTCAAGAATGTGGCAATCACGTCCAGCCAGCTTGAGAAAGCATTGAACAATGAATGTATGTTTGACGGGTCCTCCATTGAGGGATTTGTGAGAATTGAAGAGTCGGACATGTATCTGTATCCGGATCTGGATACGTTTGTAATCTTTCCGTGGCGGCCACAGCAGGGAAAAGTTGCCAGAATCATCTGTGATATTTATACCGCAGACCGCAAACCGTTTGAGGGAGATCCGCGGTATGCTTTAAAGAAGGCGGTGGCAGATGCGGAATCTATGGGATACCGTTTTGATGTCGGGCCGGAATGTGAATTTTTCCTGTTTAATCAGGATGAGGATGGACAGCCGACAACGATGAGCACGGAGCGTGCCGGATATTTTGATCTGGGACCGGTTGATCTCGGGGAGAATGCAAGAAGAGATATGGTGCTGACATTAGAGGATATGGGCTATGAAATAGAGGCGTCCCATCACGAGGTGGCACCGGCGCAGCATGAGATTGACTTTAAATATGACGAGGCGTTAAAAACAGCGGACAATATCATGACATTCAAGCTTGCGGTAAAGACCATTGCAAAGCGGCACGGCATGTTTGCAAGCTTTATGCCAAAGCCGAAGTACGGGGTGAATGGTTCCGGAATGCATGTGAATATGTCGCTTTCCAAGGAAGGTCGGAACATTTTTGACGATCCGGACGGGGAGAACGGACTGAGCAGGGAAGCTTTCTGGTTTATCGGTGGCATTATGAACCATATGAGAGCCATGACTGCAATTACCAATCCGCTTGTCAATTCCTATAAGCGTCTTGTCCCGGGATATGAGGCGCCGATTTATATCGCATGGTCCATGACAAACCGCAGTCCGCTGATCCGGATTCCGGTATCGCGCGGCAGCAGAACCAGAGTGGAACTGCGCTGCCCGGATTCGGCGGCAAACCCGTATCTTACGCTCGCGGTGTGTCTGGAAGCCGGACTGGATGGAATCCGCCGGCAGATCGATCCGCCGGCTGCCGTGACTGAGAATATATTCGAGATGCGGCTGTCGCAGATTAAGAAGCAGGGAATCGAATCACTTCCGGCGGATCTGGGAGAAGCGGTCGAAGCATTTAAGGCGGATCCTTACATTCGGGAAGTGCTTGGCGAACACATCAGCGAGAAATACAGCGAGGCAAAGATGGCAGAGTGGGCAGATTATCGTGCGCAGGTGACAGGCTGGGAAATTGACAATTACCTTTATAAAATATAGAGCCTGGATGCAAAGGGGATAGAATTGACAAATATTATTGTTGCATTTCCCAAACAGGATAATGCCCGCAATATCAAAAAAATACTGATGCAGAACGGTCATCATGTCGATGCAGTCTGCAGCACCGGAGCGCAGGTGTTACAGAGCGCCGGTGAACTTGGCGGCGGGATTGTCGTGTGCGGGTATCGTTTTGTGGATATGATGTACACAGAACTGCACGAATATCTGCCGGTACAATTTGAAATGCTGTTGGTTGCTTCTCCTGCAAACTGTGGAAACCGGGATGTGGAGAATCTGGTCTGCCTTGCCACGCCGCTTAAGGTAAACGAGCTGTTAGATACGGTGGAGATGATGGAATATACCATCACCAGGCGCAGAAAAAAGTTGAAGCAGATTCCGAAGGAGCGCACGAAGGAGGAACAGGAGCTGATAAATGAGGCAAAAGCACTTCTGATGGAACGTAACAATCTGTCGGAGGAAGAGGCGCATCGGTACATACAGAAACGCAGCATGGATAATGGAACCGGTCTGACAGAAACAGCCCAGATGATTTTAAGTTTGCTTGCCTGATGAGTGAGAGAGAGGATTGCCGCAGATGCGGCGGTCCTTTTTTTGTAATAGGAAATATCGTTCCTGTTATACAAAAACGCTCCGCGGGGATGCATACCCGTGCGAATAGGAAAAGTCGCAGACAGGAGAATTTTGTTTACCAGGAATCAAAAAGTGCTTGCGGATTGGATTTAAGTATGAGATAATGGGTGACAGAGAGTGGCAATGCGTTGTGTCGTTGGCGACATTTTGAAAGAGAACGAATTCTGCATGGAAGGAATAAGGAGAGAGACATGTACAAGATCAATGATAATTATCAGAAACTTCCGGGAAGCTACCTTTTCAGTACGATTGCAAAGAAGGTAAATGCCTACAGCGAAGCAAATCCGGACAAAAAGATTATCCGCCTTGGCATCGGTGACGTGACACAGCCGATTGCACCGGCAATTATTGAAGCTATGCATAAAGCCGTCGATGAGATGGGGCATGCGGAGACTTTTCACGGATATGCACCGGATCTGGGATATGAATTTCTGCGCAGCGCAATCGTGAAGAACGATTATCAGGCAAGAGGATGCGATATTACGGTTGATGAAATTTTTGTATCGGACGGAGCAAAGAGCGATTCCGGTAATATTCAGGAGATTTTTGCACAGAATAACCGCATTGCAGTGTGTGATCCGGTCTACCCGGTATATGTGGATTCCAATGTTATGGCGGGACGTACCGGTACTTATGATCCGGAGACGGAGATGTGGAGCGATGTGATCTACATGCCGTGTACGATGGAGAATAATTTTGTGCCGGAGTTTCCGAAAGAGACACCGGATATCATCTATCTGTGTCTGCCGAACAATCCGACCGGTACCACCATCACAAAAGATCAGCTGCAGGGCTGGGTAGATTATGCAAATAAGAACAAAGCGGTCATTATTTACGATGCAGCGTATGAGGCTTATATTTCAGAGGAAAATGTGGCGCACTCCATCTATGAGTGTGAGGGTGCCAAGACCTGTGCGATTGAACTGAAGAGTTTCTCTAAGAATGCCGGTTTTACCGGGGTGCGTCTGGGTTATACGGTTGTTCCGAAGGAATTAAAGTGCGGTGAGGTATCGCTGAATGCCATGTGGGCAAGACGTCACGGAACCAAGTTCAACGGTGCGCCGTACATTGTGCAGCGGGCAGGAGAGGCTGTTTATTCCGAGGCAGGAAAGACACAGTTAAAAGAGCAGGTTGCTTACTATATGAAGAATGCGAAAGCGATCAAGCAGGGATTAAGGGATGCCGGTTACACGGTGTTCGGTGGTGTGAATGCGCCGTATATCTGGCTGAAGACACCAGGAGAGATGACATCCTGGGAATTCTTTGACGATCTGCTCGCACGCGCCAACGTGGTTGGAACACCTGGTTCCGGATTCGGACCGAGCGGTGAGGGATATTTCCGGTTGACGGCATTCGGAAGCTATGAGAATACACTGGCAGCGTTAGAGCGCATTAAGATGCTGTAGGAACATCACAACAAAAAGCATTAGACAGAGGAGACATGGCAAGTGAAGACCGTGTCTCCTTTTTGCAAATACAAAGAACGCCGGATTGAGAAAATTTGCTGACGGGTATTGCGTCAAAGGATTTTAGGAAAGGCATCTGTTGATTTCATGAGAGGAGAATTAAGTGCTGTTTCATTCGTTTTCATTCCTTTTGTTTTTCCCGCTGGTGACGGGAATGTATTTTCTGATACCAAAGAGGGCAAAACAGTTATGGCTGCTTGTGGCGAGCTATTATTTTTATATGAGCTGGAATGTGCAGTATGGCTGTCTGATTCTGCTTGTGACCGCAATCGGTTATGGGGGCGGACTTTTGCTGGCACAAAATAAAGTACGACAAGGGAAGAGACGTCTGGCGGTGCTGACCGGCAGCGTGCTTGTGTGTGTCGGAATCCTCTTTTTTTTCAAATATTCTGCTTTTGCAGTGCAGAATATCAACGAATTGCTCCGTGCGGTGGGAAGCGTGCGGGCGTTAAGGGTGCCGGATCTCATTCTTCCGGTCGGAATATCTTTTTACACGTTCCAGACCATCGGGTACCTGATCGATGTCTGGAAAGGGAAGACAGAAGCGGAAAAAAGTTTCCTGCGTTTTGCGCTGTTTGTGTCATTTTTCCCGCAGCTTGTTGCGGGGCCGATCGAGCGGAGCAGCAGTCTGCTTGCACAGCTGCGGGAGCCGGCAGAGTTTGACTATGACAGGGTAAAGGACGGACTGCTTCTGATGCTGTGGGGGTATTTTGAAAAAATGTGGATTGCGGATCGTGCTGCGATTCTGGTCGATCAGGTCTATCAGGATTACCGGAATTATTCCTCCGGCATGCTTGTGTTTGCCACGGTGCTGTTTGCGGTACAGATCTACTGTGATTTCGGCGGTTACAGCCATATTGCCATCGGGGCGGCGCAGGTGCTTGGCATCCGCCTGATGGATAATTTCCGACAGCCCTATTTTGCAGTGAATTGCCGGGAATTCTGGAGACGATGGCATATCAGTCTCTCGAGCTGGTTCCGCGACTATCTGTATTTCCCGCTGGGAGGAAGCCGCGGCAGCAGTGGGAGAACCGCTGTAAACCTGATGATAACATTTCTTGTCAGCGGGCTCTGGCATGGCGCAGGCTGGCACTATGTGGTGTGGGGAGCAATCCATGGAAGCTATCAGGTGGCTGGCAGAGGCATCAGATATGTAAGTGAGGCCGCGCAAAAGAGGCTGCCGGAGAAAAAGATACGTTTTTTTTCGGAAAAAATGCAGGGACTGACACGCGCTGCCCGGATTTGTGTGACATTTATTCTCACGGATTTTGCGTGGCTTTTTTTCAGGGCAGATCATCTGGGACGAGCTGTGGCGATGCTTCGGCGGATTGTGCAAAATGGCAACTGGCTGGGACAGTTTTCCGATGGCACATTATTTGGCATGGGGCTTTGCAGACTGGAGGTGTGTCAGCTGGCACTTGCCATCGGAGTTCTGCTTGTAGTGGATATCCTGCATGAATCCGGGATTTCCATACGTGCCTGGCTTGCAAAGCAGGTGCTTGTGATTCGTTGGAGTATTTACATGCTGGTTCTTCTGGGATTTGTCGTGCTGTTGCTGCAGAATTATGGAAGAGCGTCGGTGGAGTTTCTTTATTTTCAATTTTAGGAGGAAGGCATGAAGCGTTTTACAAAAAAGTTGATCGCCTTTTTGGGAATATTTGCGGCAGTGCTTCTGGCTCTTGATTTGTTATCAGCGACGGAGAGATTTCGCGGTGCGTTTGCCGTGTTGACAGACAGCAGCGGTTACGAGGAGGAAGCCGAGCGGGAAGTGTCTGCGTATCTTGCAAAGAGCAGAATGCCGGGCAGTTACACGAAGCTGCTGGTCGGTGACAGTGTCTGCGCACAGATGACGGAAGCGTTTTTTGATTGTAATCAACAATACTGTCTGGTCGGAAATAACCGCGCGCTGACCATGGCAGGGGAATATCTTCTGGTAAAAGAATTTCTGGAGACGCATGAGAATGTCTCGGAAGTCTGGCTGATGGCAGGACCGGATCTGCTTCAGACATCGATCGATGCCACATACAGCTATTCTTATGTGGTTCTTCCGTTTTTGCAGGCGGATCTGCTGGACGAACTTGACGAGGAGACCGCAGAGGAAATGGAGGAGACGTTCGGAAGCCTTTTTCTGAAAAAGCCGGTGGCAGAACTAATCGCCGGTTCGGCGGTAAACCGCAAGTTGTATTTGAATTACGTGAAGGAGCGGGAGGAGGCGTTGGAGAAAGGGGAAAGCAGAGAGAACCAGACAGTCGGCATGTCTGATCTGGCAGAGCGCTATCTGCGAAAAATCTATGAATTGTGCGACGCGCAGGGGGTGGCATGCTATCTGATCCCCGATCCGCTGGCAGATACACCGGCGCGCCGCAAGCAGGTGGAGCAGATCCGGCAGGATTTTGAAACACGGGGATTGGAGCGGCTTTTCCCGGATTATTTTTCTGAAATTACCTATTATCCGGCGGACCAGTTTTCGGACGGAATTCATTTTGGCAGACCGTACAATACAAAGGAAGTGTACCGCGAAAAATTAAGAGAACTGTATCTGGACAGAGGGTATCTGGATGGATTTCAAATATGAGCCTGAACGGAGTCTGCTTCCTGTTTTGTGTAGAATGCAAGCGCAAAGAAGTGGAGAGAATTATAGCCGGGCAGCAGTATGGTACCAAATGTGACACTCGAAAGAAATACGATAAAAAGCTTGACAAAACACGATATCAATGTATAATACAAAATGCAAATGAGTTGCAAATGCATATAAATTGCAAAAACGAATGAGTTGCAAATGTGTGCGGCATGCAGGTGGGATGACGCATTGGGAAGCGCTATGACAGCGCCCGGGAGGAATGATTTTATGCTGGATGTATTATTGGATACAGTGCTTGACAGTGTCAGGCTTTTGCCGTTTTTATTTTTGACTTATCTTTTTATGGAGGCATTGGAACATCATACGGGAAGCAAGCTGAGCCGGAAGATACAGTCCGCCGGAAAATGGGGACCTGTGTGGGGCGGTCTGCTCGGTGTGATTCCGCAGTGCGGGTTTTCGGCAGCGGCATCGAGCCTTTTTGCCGGAAGAGTCATCACGGTCGGAACTCTGGTCGCTATCTATTTGTCCACTTCGGATGAGATGCTTCCGATTCTGATTTCGGAGTCGGTGCCGGTAGTGACGATTGCGAAAATTCTTGGCAGTAAGGTAATCATTGCTGTGCTGTCCGGTCTGATTGTGGAACTGGTATATGTGAGACTCTTGAAGAAACAGGAGAAGGAGATGGACATTCATGTCGTGTGTGAGGAGGAGCACTGCCATTGCGAGGATGGGATTGTGGTTTCCGCGCTTAAGCATACGGTAAAGATCTTCTGTTTTATTTTCCTGATTTCACTGGTATTAAACGGTGTGATCGGGTTGATCGGAGAGGAAGCGCTGGCGGGACTGTTTTCCGGACTTCCGGTTGTAGGAGAGCTGATTGCTGCCCTCGTGGGGCTGATCCCGAACTGTGCGTCGTCCGTTGTAATCACACAGTTGTACCTGGATGGAATTATCCGGTCGGGCACCATGATGGCAGGACTTTTGGTGAATGCCGGTGTGGGATTTCTGGTGCTGTTCCGGCTGAACCGCGACTATAAGCAGAATGCGGCCATCATCGCTACCATGTATGTGCTCGGTGTGCTCTGGGGTGTCGTGATCGAAGCATGCGGAATTGTATTTTAGGAGACGGGGATATGATTTCACAGACTTTTGCCTGAGCGCAAAAGTGTGATATAATGTTCGCGAAGGCAAAAGTGAGCATGGAACAGAGCAGGATGCCATGCTTGCATGCGTCGGGCGGATATGTTCCATGTGAACACGCCCGCGAGTCCGGGAAAACGGAGTTTTTCCGGACTTTTGCCGAAGCGTAGTTGATATAATGAACTCTGACGAGTTCATATTAGAAGTTCCTGCGGAACTTCGGATGCGCAGAAGTCGGCGCAGAAAAGATGATATAATGAAAATAGATGCAGTTGCGGAGGGATGAGATGGCAGGGAGTGGATATGCGACAAACAGCCGCAGAAAGATTCTTGATTTTTTAAAAAGCAACAGTGACCGGACCGTGACGGCGGCGGATATCGATCAATATCTGAAGCGAAACGGCGATGCCGTCAATATCACGACGATTTACCGTTATCTGGATAAGCTTGCCACAGATGGCACCGTCATGAAATATGTGGCGGAGGCGGGAGGAAAGGCAGTGTATCAGTACGTGGAACTGGGACAGCACTGCGATGAGCATCTTCATCTGAAATGTGTCAAATGTGGATGCATCATTCATCTCGACTGCGGATTTATGGATGAGATTGCAGAGCACATCCAAAAGGACCACGGATTTCAGCTACAGTGCAAAAATTCTATATTATACGGTATCTGTAAAGATTGCAGACGGGAATAGTCTGCAGTCTTTTTTTATATAATGAACAAAACGACCATGACAGTGAGGAATGGAAAACGGAACAGAAAGGAATGGAGAGAAGCAGGCGGATCCGCTCGGCCGTGATCCTTGAGGCGGCACTGCTTTTTTTGATGGGAGTAATCCTCTGGGAGAATGGAAAGCTGCCGCAAAAATCAGCCGTGGAAACAACGGCGGACGGCTATATCAAATGGGTAGATTTTAATGTGTCGTATGAGGCGTTGTCCAGGGCATACGAGTATGACATAGGCAGTTATGGAGAAAAGCAGCATCTTGACTGGATTGATCTTCTGGCGTACGTCGGGGCAAAGAACGGCGGAGATTTTGGAGCCGGAGCAACGGAGGACATGCGTACCGCTGCTGAAAAAATTCTCTGCGGGGAGGATACGATGGAGCATATGACCGCAGATATGAAGATGTTTTCCTATTACAGGGAGGCATACGGAGCGGTTCTTGGCGGTATGGTCGGTGAATATGAGATCCAGGAAAAGGAGGATGGGTCATATGTAAAAAAGTATGGTCTGAAAGCATTTTCACCGATCGCAAAAGGGTTTGAGTACAGTGATTATGATGATTTCGGGGTGTCAAGAAGCTATGGATATCAAAGACAACATCTGGGACATGATATGATGGGGCAGGTCGGAACCCCAATCAGAACGAAAAGTAGAAAGACGTTAAAAAGTAACGTCGAGATGATCGCCATCGAAAACACAGGACTTTACGATGGAGCGGATCAGTTCGTTAATTTCGGTATAACTCATGGAGTCCATATTGTCAAGCAGATTGCATATCCGGTGATACACAAATTCTTTTGTCTCGGCGGACACAGCCGCCCGGCGGTTGCGCTGCTCGGCGGTGCGAAGCTTCTTTTCAAGGACGGCCTTTTCTTTGTCCAGAGATTCCAGTTCAGCAATGATATATTTTGCCGCGGCAGAATCGGCGCTGCCGGAGAGCGCGTTCATCAGATTCCGGATGGAGTCGTTCAACTTTTTCAGATCCGCGCGCATTTTGCCGGTATCAACGTAAGAGACGTTTTCCTCAAGTTCAATGCTGTCCGGAGACAGCTTGATCTTTTTTAATTCCTGCAAAAAACGGTCGTCAATGTCATCTACCCGCGTATAGCCGGTATCGCAGGCGGACACTCCCTCACGCGCCATTTTGGGGCAGTAGTAATAGGAGAACAGGCTGCCGTTCTTTTTGTATGTACGGATATTCATTTTCACGCCGCACTTGCATCGGAGTGTGCCTTTTAAAATCCCGGCTTCGTACTTGGCGTACCGGGTGGATTTGTTCTGACCAAGGCGCTTCTGGATGGCGATCCAGTCGGCACCGGAGAGGATCGGATCATGAATGCCGATGGCGATCGAGTAGGTATCTTTTCTGACGGTCGTTCCGTTGGACTGCGTGGTGCGACCGTAGCCGATCAGTCCGTGCCTGCCGTCGAAGAGCGCCGGATCAGGAAGCTTGTAGCCTTTTTCCAGAAAGTAGTAGTACGCGTCCATATCGTTGGCGCAGTAGACCGGATTGGTGAAGAGGTTGTATAGCTTGCTGCAGCTGTAAAAGGCATCCCGTTCCGTGCGGATTCCCTCCTGCCGCAGCGTATGTTCCAACTTGGTGATGGATGTGCCGGAGAGCATGAGGGAGAAGATATACTTTACCGTCTTGATCCGCTGCTCGTCCACGATGAGATAGGAGTGCGTCTTATCGCCTATTTTCTTGCGGACGGATGTCATACCCGGCGGCAGGGTGCCGCCCGTCCACTTCCCGGCTTCCCCCAGGCTTGCCATATTGTCAGCAACACGCTCAGCGGTGTTCTCGCGTTCCAACTGTGCAAATGCCGAGAGGATGTACATAACGGTCCGTCCCATCGGCGTAGAAGTGTCAAAGGATTCTTTTACCGACAGGAAAGAGACATTGTGTTGCTGCAGCGTCTCATAGATCTCGGAGAAGTCCTTGACGCTTCGGCTGATACGGTCCAGCTTGTAGACGATGATGATATCGAGTTCGTCCGCCTTGACATCCGCCATCAGTTCGGTAAAGGAAGGGCGGTGCGTATTCTTCCCGGAGAACCCCTCGTCCTTGTCGTAGATTCTGAAATCCAGTTCCTGATCCTTGAACATCAGCCGGGCGTAGTCCTTGCACGCCGTGATCTGCACCTGCACCGAGTCACTGTTGTCCCGGTAGACCGATTTTCGCGGATAGATTCCGATTCTAAGCATAGTATCACTCCTTTGCTCTCATACAGTGTATGTAAAAATAGGTATAAAAATAACAGCCAGCAAAGAACGGGTGTTCCGCTTGCGCCGGGCTGCTCCGAATGATACAATATGCTTGTCTAGGGTTCTGGTATCATCTGGAGCATGATTGCTAGTTCTTAATGTTATTGAGAAATAGCAAAGTTTATATTGACAATAAATTGATTCGCATTTATAATATGTATGTGTGATTAAATTAACAGTAAACGTTAATACATCACTTTAAACAGAAGAACATAGAGCAGAAATGTTCTTAATATTTAAGAGATAAGCTGATAGTGTTTCTGGTGTGTACCAGAAAATGTCTGTCAGCTTTTTCTCATTTATGGGATAGGATGTTCTGATAAATCTATATACATTACACATCTTTTAAAGTGCGTTGAGCGCATACTTGCAGTTCGATCATACTGGAACAATTGAATGCATATAGAGCGTATCTGGTCTATACTAAAAAAATCAAGGTTTTTTAATAGAAGACCAGCTTTTTTATTTACGTCAGGTATATCATTTATTTCAGTAATTAATTGGTTATAATCATTTATCGCCGGAACAGAATTTACCAGCTTTTTTATGTTAGATGGAATAAGCTTATCCTTTGTGTCATGTAATGCAATATATACACGCAATTTTTCATTTACGGAAATATCTTCCGTGGCTGAGGACGCATACTTAAATACCGGTAGTAAGCGATTACACGGTATGGATTTAAAACGTTCTAAACACATACTATTAGGGTCAAAGCGCTTATTATCTAATAAAATGTCTTCAAAAATAATATCATCTGCAAGTAGACCATAACCATATTTGTTTAAGATACTTTCTCTATAACCGATTGCGATAGCCAGTGGTTTGTTTGATAAATTCACATTTGAAAGATCATCTAATCCAACAATGATAGAAGACGCATCCATTGACGCTATACTCTGATCAACTATGGTTTTTACTACTTTACGAGTTTCACGAATTCTGACAGGAGATATTCCAGGGGTTATTCGATTCAGAATATCGTAAACACGAGAATAGTTGTCTGTTTGAATTTCTGTAATAGGAATATCAACACCGTTTTTTGTTGTTATAGTGCGTCGTATCTCTTTTAGATCATCTTCATGTTTTTTATAACTGATAAATACAAAGTGCTCATCAATGTGTTCGAGTTCTTTGGAGGTAAGACATCCGAGAAACTCTGAAATAATAAGCTGAACATTCTCGTCAGTAAAAGAATAACCAAGAAAAATGATAGGAGATTCAGCAAACAGGGTAAGCATTTTTGCAATGATCAATTTGCGAGATTCTGTAAAATGTGAGTAGTCGGCATCTGTTATTACAATTGAATTTGCGTCAGATACACTTCCATGAATTTTATATATTTCGGCAATATTGTAGCTATCCGAAGAAAATAGCTCATTCTGATGAACAAATACTTTAAAATCAGTTGAAAAAATGTATTTTTCAAGGAATAAGTCATAGTTCGTTGTGATTACGGCAGATATTTTATTTTTCATTGCCCTAAATTTAGATATTTCATTATCTATTTTTTCAGAGTGGTATATAGTCATATTTTTGAAAAACTTTGAAAGAAACATTTTGTATGGCGAAATACCTCTTTGAACCCAATTCGGGTTCTTTACGCGGTCGAGTTTTATTTTGCGATCAAAAAATGCTTCGTTAAATTGATTTTCTATGACGGCTGCCAATTTTGTATTAACTTCAAAATCAGATAATCCCTGGCGGACAAATTGATCTTTGTATTTTTGAAACTGGAACGGATCGCCGTTTATTTTCCGAAAAGATAATGCGAGCAGTTCATTCCAGTCAGGATATCGGTACAAGTATCTTTTGGAGATACCAGATCCAATGAAGAGAACAGGCATGCGTTTACTTTCGACAATTTTATCAAGTACAGTCTTAGACATATATTTATCCTCTTTCTTAAAATTTTAGATTTCAAAATTATATCAATTCCATGACCACTAAATTAGGCTGGAAAAATATAATGTAATTATCAACCTGTGTGCATACACCGTATTTATTTAGTAAGCACCTGCGAAAGCTTCTGCAAATAATTCTCTTTCGTATTCTGAGTCCATATATAACATAAAGTCTAATGTGTTTCTGTACTCATATCTGTTTTTATTGCAATTATAATACAAATCTACTCGTTCTTTTTGGACTTTCCATATCTCTTCATCAATAGAAGATGCTCGAATCGCAAATCTCTTATTCATTGTATTAATTCTTCTTGCAGCCGCTTCTGGAGATACTCCAAAAATTTCAATTAAATCATTTGCGCTAATTGAACCATGTTCCTTAGACATCATCATAATACTATACTCAGGCATGAATAATTGAGCTGCAAAATAATGTGCTTCAATTTCTTCGGCGGGTCCATCTTCTTGATGTCCAAGATAAATGTGACCAATCTCGTGAGCCAATGTCCAATTAAGATGTTCCCAGTAATTGATTTCAGCATTATAAAGGACTAAAAACAGGTTATGTCTCGCTATAAGAGTGCACCCATCTTTCAAAATCGTTTTATCTTCTGACAAGAAATCCTGTAATGGTCGACCTGTGAGTAGGGCATAATTCTGTATTGTATCAAATATTATAGTTTTTTCTCCATAGTCTAAATTTTGTATATTAAGAATTCGATTTTTTAAATTTTGTTTATAAAGCAACTGTGTTGCTAATTCAGTGCATTTCTCAAAATTTAGTGACCTCAAATAATATCCCCCTCTATTTCAATCCTTTTGCTTTTAGGTAAATGTCAATAGTAGATTCAAATGTATCAACAAGATTTTTCTTATCTTCTGGATTTGCTTTTGAAGCGTTCCGGCACAACATTAATAAACGCCGTTCGGTTTCATCTTTTGCAATATCGTCTAAATTATAAATGCTACCGTCTCCATCAGTTCCAGTCAGTTCTATTCCTAAATATGTTGAAATTTTTTTTGCACGATCAGATGGGAAATAGCCTTTTTTTAATTGACCAACATATCCATTGGCAAATCCCAAATCTTTTTCTAGTTTCGATATTGGAATCTTTCTTTCTTTACATATCTGTTTGACTTTTTCTACGTCGTTCATAGGACTCCTCCAAAAAAATAGGTAAAAACCTAAAAAGGTGTTGACAAATTAGAGAATGACCTATATAATCTAGGCATGGGTTAGAGGAAAGCCTAAAAGTATAGGTAATAAATCTAAAATGTTATGTGATTACCCTAATTTTAGATTATTGTCTATGAAAAGTCAATATTGATTTAGTAAAAAATCTAAATAAGGAGGTGAAAAAGTGATTTATGAAAAAATTAAAGCGCTATGCGATAAAAAAGGAATTAGTATTTGCGCTTTGGAGAAAGCTGCGGGGCTTGGAAATGGAACAATCGGAGGATGGAGAACTGGTAGTCCAACTGTTGATAAGTTACAAGCAGTAGCAAAGGTTTTAAATATAAAAGTAAGTAAATTACTTGAATGAAGAAAGGCGGAGTATGAAAACAGAAATTTGGAACGGTTATCCTATCCGGTTTGTAGAAAAGGATGGGGAATGGTGGGCTGTACTGAAAGACGTATGTGATGCATTAGGGTTAAAAACCTACGATGTGTCGCGAAGGATAAAGGATATGGTTTCAACCCATAACCTTGAAACTGCTGGTGGGAAACAGCAGATGTTGATTGTAAATGAATTTGGAATTTACGACACGGTATTTCAAAGTAGAAAATCAGAAGCTAAACAGTTTCGTTATTGGGTATATGAAATGCTCAAGCAGCTTAGACAGGCGACAGGACTTGAGGGATTCCAGATTTTCCGGATGTTGGACAAGGAGCACCAGAAAGAAGCTATGCGGCATTTGCAACAATCATTAAAAAATCCGGTAAGGGTTGACTTTATCAAGGCGAACACCATCGCCAATAAAGCAATTTCAAATCGTTATGGTTATCCCAAGATGGTAAAGAAAGCTGATATGACACCGCAGATGCTGGTAGAGCGGGAACCAATTTTAGAAGATACGGTGGAGTTGATGGGAGTAAATGACAAGTATGACCTTGGAATTTCGGTCAGCGAGCAGATTTACAAGAAATGTGTTTGATATCTGTCCAATAATCTGGACAGCAAATAAGAAGGGAGAGCGAAGAATGAAAGCAGCACCGGAAGTTAATAAACCAGTAATAGAAGAAACGCTCCAAAGCATTGATGGTACCTTGAAGCGTATCGAGGAGTTACTTAGTAAAGAAAACTGTATAGAAATTTTTGCCGAAGAAATCACAAATCGGCTTGCGGATTCTTTGGAAAAGGCTATGCCTCGGACTTAAGTTTTTCGTATTCTTCGAGGACAATAGCGGTTGCTTGTACTGATACGGTTGCAAAGGCTTTAGCCATTTTTGTACCCGAATCATCCTTGTTGAATAATTCATTGATTCTACTTAATGAATTGTCAATCAAAAGTTTTTTAAAAGATTCATCCATTAGAAAACATCTCCTTTCATAATACTCGGACGTGGCAACGTCCTGTAAGGAGATTGTACCACACATGAAGAACAGTATACAAGAATAGTTTAACAGCGGAGGAGATGATGCACAAAGCAGGAAAAGGGTACAAGCAGGCTGTCATATGATTTAACGGAGGTGGAAATGTATGGCAAAGAGAAAGAAAAAGGAGATTACCTGCAGCGTAACGATAACCGAGGGAGCATCGGAACGGCTTACCAAGGCATTGGTTAAGATCCATTATCAGCGGAAGCGTGATGAAGAGATGCGCGGGATAACGAAGGATGAAACCGCTTAGGCGGTAGCGGCGGACAAGCCATAAGAAAGGAGTGAGAACGTTGAAAAGGATAGGCAAGATCGTTACGGCGGTCGGAATCGGCATAATGTTTTTCGGTGGAATGTGTGATGCAGACGGCATTTATTATTACTACCTCATTGCCGTGATTGCGTTAGGCGCGTTGGTATCATTGGCGGGCTTGGCGATCATGTCGGTGGAGCTGAGCAGAGCCGAGCGGCGGAAAGCATGTTTTTACTTTATCCACAGACGGGACAGGCTGGATGCGGATGTGGAGTTTATCGATTTGGACAAAAAAATAGCACCTTGATAACTTTGGCGAGTACAGGTGCTATTTACCGTAGGAATACATAAGTATTTCTGCGTTTATTGTAACACGAAAGAGTAGTTTTTGAAAGTGTGATTTTATGATTTTCAGAGAATGTAAGTGCTGCGGTCATCCAATGGACCCGGGCGAGGGTCAGAACGGTATGTGTGATGACTGCGTTACCGGGGAGACGGAGCGGCAGCAGCGAGAAGAACAGATGGCGCGGATGATCCTGGCAAAGAATTGGGCGCAGATGGAAGTGGAGGATTTTCTAAGTGAAAGCAAGGTTATGTAACAAGGACATGTGCAATCTCGTGGACTTATTGCGGGAACTGCCGGAAGCGCTGAAAGGGGTTGGCGTTGATGGGAACATGACAATCAATGTTGGAGAGAACGGGGAGATTATAAGCACTCTTGCCGTTTCCCCGGAGACAACATTGACACTTGAGATCAGTGATGACGGCAGAAAAGGAGCGTGGGAGTATATCGATGATTGAGATAGCGCCGGATGCGCCGGACTGGGACGAATACGAAGCGGAGCAGGAACGGGCGCGCCGGCACAGAAAAAAACTGGCAGCAATATACGACCGCGATGAGCGGTTTAGAGAAGAAAAGGAGATAGAAGATGCAGGAAATTAACTTATTAGTAGAGCAGAAAGACGGAAGTATCGAGACAAACTTTGAAGAGATCAAGGTAGCCCTTGCGGCAGGACTGGAGGAGTACAAGGGGATGGTGTTTACCGCAGAATCCCAGCCGGAAGCAAAAAGGACGGTGGCAAGCCTGCGTAAGCTGAAAAAGGCCATGAACGACAGGCGAATTGAGATCAAGAAAACTTTTATGGCGCCGTATACCAACTTTGAAGCGCAGGTCAAGGAACTGGACAAGCTGATCGATGAACCGATCGACTTTATCAGCGGGCAGATCGAGGAGTTTGAGCGTAGGCGCGTGGAAGCAAAGAAAGCGATGATCTGTGAAATCTATACCGGGATTATGGCGGAGCATGGAACTGTGATGGAGTATTTGCCGCTGGATCGCATCTATGATAGCAGATGGGAGAATTCCACGACCACGCAGAAAGCTATCACAGAAGCCATCACAGCACATGTGGAGCACGTAGAGAAAGATCTGGACACTATCCGGGCGATGGAATCGGAGTTTGCGGATAAAGGTCTGGCGAAGTACAAGGCAACGCTGGAACTGTCAGATGCCATTACAGCCATGAACCAGTACCAGAAGCAGAAGGAAGAAATCCTGCGGAGACAGGCAGAGGAAGAGCAGAGAAAGGCAGAAGAGGAGGCACGCAGGGCGGCAGAGGAAGAGCAGAGAAAAGCTGCTTTGGTGCATGAAGAACCGGCTGTACCGGAAGTTGTGCCGGAGGAAGAAAAAGAGGTGCGGTCTGCACCGGCGTCGGCGGGAACCGTACGGTATGAAGTGGTTGCCGATCCGTTCCAGATCGCACAGCTCGAAGCGGCTATGCGTGAGTACGGTATTAAATTTCGGAGGGTATAGAGATGAATGGTAAAAACATCAAAAAGCACTTGAATAACAAGTTGCGTGATTGGATTTTGAATATTGATGATGAAAACATCAAAAAAATTATAAAAGACAATGTGATTGTGACTGGTGGTGCGATTGTTTCGCTTCTGACCGGTGAAAAACTTCACGACTATGATGTTTATTTCAGAACAAAAGAAGCGTGCTTGGCTGTAGCGACATACTATGTCGGAAAATGGAATGAAATGCATCCAGACAAACCGGTTTCAGTAAGGTGCGATGATAAAACGGGAAAAATTGACTGCTTTGTTTCATCTAAGGGCATTGCGGATGAAGATGAAGTAAAGACGAGTGACATTTCCTATAATTTTGCATCCACGGAAGAGGAGATTGAGGAAGCTTTGGAGCAGGAGACGGAGAACGAAAAGTACAGACCTCGATTTATCACGAGCAACGCAATCACTTTGACAGACAAGGTGCAGCTTGTAATTCGATTCTATGGCGAGGTGGAGGAAATTCATAAGAACTACGATTTTGCACACTGCACATGTGCATGGAGCTCTTGGGACAACGAATTATTTCTTCCGGAAAAAGCACTTGAATGCATTATCAACAAGGAGCTGTACTATATCGGATCAAAATATCCGTTATGTTCGATTGTTCGGACCCGGAAATACCTTGAGCGCGGCTATCACATCAATGCTGGACAGTATGTAAAAATGTGTTTCCAGTTGAATGAATTAGATCTGAAGGACGTAAAAGTTCTCGAGGATCAGCTGACGGGTGTTGACACAGCATATTTTAAGATGATGGTTGATGCCATTCAGAAGCATATGGAAGAAACCGGCGAGGAAAGGGTTGATGCAACCTACGCAATGAATCTTATAAATAAACTGTTTTAGGAGGGCGGCATGGCGGAAGTAGCAAGAAAAATGAATATATATGAAGCGATCTCTCGGTGCATGGAAGAGATCGGGGCGGTCGGTAAAGATGCAGTGAATAAACAGCAGGGCTTTAAGTACCGCGGAATTGATGCGGTCATGAATGCAATCAATCCGGCGCTGGTAAAGAATCATGTTTTTATTGTTCCGGAAGTATTGGAACAGCAGAGACAGGAGCGAACCACAAATAAGGGTGCGGTTCTGATCTATTCCATCTGCCGGATAAAATATACGTTCTATGCAGAGGACGGCTCGTCTATTGAAGCAATCACAGTTGGCGAGGGCATGGACAGTGGAGACAAAGCAACCAACAAGGCAATGGCGATCGCATTTAAATACGCATGCTTTCAGGTATTTTGCATTCCGACCGAGGAGATGAAAGACCCGGACGGCGAGACACCGGAACCAGTTGCACCAGCACCGCAGTTTACACCGGCGACAGCAGAGCAGTTACATAAAATCAATAAATTTGTGGATGCCTATGCTGAAATGTGTGAGAACGCAAAGACAGTAGATATCATGAACCGACTTAAGAAAATGTACAATTTTTCCGGTACATCTGATATTTCTACGGAGCTGGCAAACAAGCTGATCGAACAGGTAGAGACCTGGTATAAGAAAAAGAAAGAAGCTGATGCCTGATGGAGACTACCGGAAAGCTAACTGGTGCAAGCCGGACATTTGATGGACGAGGCATCATCCTCACGTTTGAGGTTGACGCTTCGGCAGCCGGTCAAATTGAAAATTTACAGAATCAGGACAAGCTAAAAATAAAAGCTGTCAGATATACGCAGAAACGGAGCCTTGATGCAAATGCTTACTTTCATGTGTTGGTTGGAAAAATTGCTGACGTACTCACGATTTCAAAGGCAAAAGCTAAAAATGTTCTGATCTGTAAATATGGACAGCCCAAATATCTTCCAGATGGAAATATTTTCTACTATCAGTCAAACGCACCAGAAGAATATATGTGGGAACAGGAAACGATCCATGCAATGCCGGTTCGGTATGACGGAAAACTGACTGTATATAAAATCTATCGCGGGAGTCATACCTATGACACGAAAGAAATGTCGGTTCTGATTGACGGAACGGTAGCGGATGCAAAGGAACTTGGAATAGATACCATTACGCCAGCAGAACTACAGGAAATGAAAGAGCGGTGGGGAATATGAAGCGATTATGGAGCGTATTTACGGATGATATGGAACATTGCTATTTTACAGGCGCGGCGCCGGTTGAACGCCATCATATTTTCCCGGGTAATCCGAACCGGAAGAATAGCGAGAAGTATGGATTTGTCATACCGCTTCGCCCGGATCTGCATCCGAATGGAACGCAGGCGGGGAAGAATGCCGCTGAAATGGATCTGAAGCTTAAGCAGATGGCACAGGAATATTTTGAAAGCCATTACGGGAGCAGAGAAGAGTTCCGGCGGATATTCGGGCGGAGCTGGTTATAGGGTTGAAACACCCGCCTGTGGGCGAAAGAAACCGATCATGCGGAGACTTATTATATCACGAACTGTCGAAGCCATGATGATACCTCCGGGGTCGTCCCGGAGGGGAAAGGGGTATATGAAAACGATAAATGATATTCCCTATGGACATGCGCGCCCACTACTGCGGCCGACAAAATCGTATGAAGATAGGGCGCTTAGAAAGAATATAGAAGATGCTAATCGGAACGGGGATTGCATTATCAATGTGGGCGCTGGCTATTACCGCCCCATCCCAGGAGATCCGGTTGATGAAAAGGAATTAAATGAGTATTTGGCACAGGAATTGCACCGCGCGAGAGCGATACAGTCGAAGCGCCTTGCCATGAAGCTGGCGTTTGAGAGGAGGAGAGAAGTTGGAGTATTTACTGGTAGTCCCGGGGAGACTGGATAATTTGAACGACTTCATCCGTGCAGATAAATCCAGTAGATATAAAGGCGGAGAACTGAAAGCGAATAACGAAAGAATCGTATCTGCGTATATAGAGCAGTGTTTGCGTGGAGTTAAGATCCAGAAGCCGGTGTATATGGAATATGCATGGTTTGAAAAGAACAAGCGCCGGGATCTCGATAATATATCTTCGTTTGGGCGCAAAGTGATTCAGGATGCACTGGTCAACAAAGGAGTGCTGAAAAATGATGGATGGGAACATATTGTTGGGTTCAGCGATCGGTTTGACGTAGATACTCAAAACCCACGGATAGAGGTATTGATCCGGGAGGTGGGATGATTGGATGGCAACTACATAAAATTGAGCCGGGGGCTGTTGGAATGGGAATGGTACACGGATATCAATACCACCCGGCTGTTCATCCACATGCTGTTGAAAGCTAACTGGAAGGATGGAAATTTTAAAGGGACAACGGTTTCGCGTGGATCATTTGTCTCGTCCATCGGGAAGCTGGCGGGCGAAACTGGACTTACGGAGCGTGAAATTCGGACAGCAATTTCGCATTTGAAAAAGACAGGCGAAGTGACAAGCAAAACGACAAACAAATATACCGTATTTACAGTGGTTAAGTACGATTTATACCAGACGAGTGACAAGCAAAACGACAGTCAAGAGACAAGCAAGCGACATTCTAACGACATTCTAACGCCAACAATAGAAGAAAAGAAAGAAGGAAAGAAGGGAAGAAATACACCCCCTATATCCCCCGTGGAGCGGTTCGTGGAATTTGCTGCAGCCTACCCGAAAAAGTGTACTGGCTATCTGGCAGAATCGGAATACTGCAATGCGGTGATGGCTGGCGTACCGGAGGATGATCTGATACGGGCGGCGCAGAATTATGCGGATGCTTGTCGGCGGGACAGAACGGCGGAGCGGTATATCAAGAAAGCGGAAAACTGGCTTCACGAGAACGTATTTATGCAGTATCTAAAAGGAGCGGGCAATGGAGCAGATGGAACAAACGCTGGAGAAAATACTACAGCGCATGAAAAATCGATCAATGAGCGGCTCGGAGAACTTGGAGACACCGGAGAATTCGAGGGATTCTGACGTGTGCCCGTTGTGCAATGGTACCGAGTGGATATTGACCGAAAAGGACGGTATCACAACGGCGGTGGAATGTAAGTGCCGGGAGCGGGCGGCGATGTTAAGGCGGTTGCGGTTTGCAGATATACCGGAAGCGTTCCGGGGGATGGATTTGAAAACCTTCCGCACGGATGTGTACCGACAGCCGGACAGCAAAAAGACGGTGGCAGATGCCTGCCGGATCATAAAGGTTTACCTAGATGATTTCGGGAGCCAGAGGGATCAGGGCATGGGGCTGTTTATCTGGTCCCGCACAAAGGGTAGCGGAAAAACACGGATCGCCGCAGGTATTGCGAATGAGCTTATGAAAAGCTATGCGGTTAAGTTTGCAGTATCGCTGACCATCCTGCAAGAGATCAAGAATACATGGCGGCGGGATGCCGAATACAGTGAGAGTCGGTTACTGGATGCACTTAACACGGTGGATGTGCTGATTATCGATGATTTCGGCGTGGAATCCCCGGCGGCGTGGATCAACGACAAGATGTACCAGATCATCAACGAGCGGTACATCAACAAGAAAGTGACTATCTTTACGAGCAACGAATCATTGGACAGCCTGCGGTACGATGACCGGATCACGAACCGGATCAAGGAGCGGACATATCAGATTACTTTTCCGGAGGAATCGGTTCGGGACCATATCGCAGAGCGGAACCAGGAAGAGATGATTGAAAAGGTGATGAGAGGACAGGGAAATGGGCAGAAGAAAAAGAACGAGCATGTATGACCAATACAGGGATGACATCGTGGCGGCACTTGATGCGGGAAAGACGATCATCCAGATTTACAACGAGATCATATATCCGGCAATGAACGGCGGGTGTAAATATAGCGGCTTGGTGTATTACGTGAATAAAAACGGTCTCCGGTACGTCACAGAAAATGACGGTTATGAGCCGGTACATATCTGTGCAAAGTGTGAGTATTGCGGTCAGATCCAGCGGGAGAGGTTTGATCCCATGAGAATTTGCAAGAAAGCGGAGCGGGAGATTTTGCCGGTGGTTAAGACATCGCCGCGGTGGTGCCCGTTACGATCGAGGATACAGGGGGAGAGGTAAATGCATAGAGACAGTAAGGAGCGCCGCAGGCGTGCAGCAGAGATCAGCGAGCGGATGACACACCCGAGCAAGCATGTGAGCGAGGATGCGATTAAAAGGTTTCGAGAAATGCCGTATCAGTTGCGGTGCGGAAGGGAGCAGGGAAAATGATTGAATGCATGAAGAACATGGCAAAGCGTCCGGAGTTTGGGCGGTGGATTCTGGTAAGTGAGAGGTTGCCGGAAGATGATAAATATATCTTGGTTTCGTTCGAGATTTTACATTGCCGGATATTGGCAGATATGAGGCTGATACAGACGGAAACGGTGCATTTTATCCAGGAGATGATGATAAGGGCTATGCTTCATACGGCTTGTTTGTCAATGCTTGGATGCCGCTGCCGGAACCGTATAGAGAGTGAGGGAAAATAATGAGTTGCGAAAAAGAATGCAAACTTGGAAAAACATATTGCTGCATGGATTGCCCGAGCAACGATATATGCCGGGAAAAGCGCAAGAACAGAAAATTGAGTTTTGAAAAAGCTGTGAAGTGGATCACTGTTAGCATTGCGGTTATCGCCGGAATCAAGATGACGGGATCGGCGTGGTGCCTGTGGGCCTTTGCTTTGCCGGTAATGGCAGATTAGGAGGGATAGACATGACAGAGAATGAAGCAATTGAAAAAATCAAGTACCGGATGCATACGGCGGAGCATGTAGCCGGGGAATGCGGAATGGAAGATCTGGAAATGGCGGTCAAGGCGCTGGAAGAAATTCAACAGTACCGCGCAATCGGTACGGTAAAAGAATTTCAAACAAAGGTTGTGGATAAATGGATCTCTGTAACTGATCGCCTCCCGGATGACGGCGATTGTAGATTTTATATGTGCCTCGTTGAAAACCACATTGAGGACGTACCTATGATGTGCCAGTTTGAAGAAGAGGTGGGTTTCGGATTTTATAAAGATATTTACGATCCGGTATCGCTTGGGTTTATAGATACCGAATTTGAAACCAATGAAGAAATAGGATACGAAACGGTAATGTACTGGAGACAAATCCCAGAGCCACCGAAAGACAGGAGCGATGAAGAATGAGTGAAATAAAAGGTTACACCATAGAAGAAATTGCGGAACACAAAAAAGAAAAGCTTTTAAGCGACTATAATTTTTGCAAGGCTAAATTAGCGGAGATCAGACATCATGAGCAGGAAATTGAAAGCATAAGAACCGCGTATAACAAAATGATAGTCAAGTACAGAATGGAAAGCGTGAATAGAGTGATTGACTACATAAGAGTGGCAAAGATAACAGACGTTAAGGAGCTGGATACGCTTTTATGTCACTGCCAGAACAAACTTGCGGGGAATATTGATGGAATAGAGTTGAAGTTATCAAGAAGTAGAGATGATGGAGAATGAGTGAAGATTTGAAACAATGCCCGTTTTGTGGCAAGAAACCCATAATCGAACATTGGAGCAGCGATGGAATGATGTATATGGTTAAGTGTAATAATCCGGATTGCCCAGTTCCTGTTGTATCTTATCCAAGCGGTCGTGATTTGAATATGGTAATTAAAGAATGGAACAGGAGGGCGAACGATGGGAAGATTGATTGACGAGGATGACCTGGTGGAAGAAATAAAGTCATTAAAAATTGTATTGGATGGCAAAGATATATTCCCTACCGCTGCAAAAGATAAAGTTTTAAGAATTATCAGTGAACAGCCTACCGCCTGCGATCCGGACAAGGTTGTGGAGTAGTTGGAAAAGCTGAAAAGCCTTGTACCAGTAAATAGGGTACTTGATGATATTGTAAATGATAAACCAAAGGAATTAGGAATGCTTATAGCCTATGAAAAGGCAATCGAGATTGTGGAAGGTGGTGGAGTAGATGCCAATTAAACCAGAAAATCGGAAAAGATATCCGGCAAACTGGAAAGACATACGAAAAGATATCCTTAAACGGGCAGACAATAAATGCGAATTTTGTGGAATTGAGAATTATGCTATCCGCGAAAATGGCTCAAAAGTTGTCCTGACAATAGCGCATTTAGACCATACACCGGAAAATTGCGATTACAGTAATCTCAGAGCGTTATGCCAGAGATGCCACAACAGGTATGATGCAAAGCACAGGGCAGAAACGAGAAGAAAGGCAGGTGCGGTAGATGCCTAAAGCAGTATTGATTATAGATATGCCGGAGTGTTGCGCAGATTGTCAACTGGCTGACGATGATCCAAGCGGGTTATATTGTCCGCCTGCAGATGATTATTATGACGGATCAGACAGTTCGGAGAATAGAGCGAGTTTTTGCCCGCTCCGGGAACTGCCAGAGAAAATGAAAGTGTGCGGAAAATATCCACAGCCGGACAGGATTGCACCATCGTATAAAGTTGGTTGGAATGCCTGCTTAGATGAAATTTTAAACTAAATTGAAAGGAGAGAGAGGTTTGCTGGCCAGCGTGAAAGAGCTCTTTACTCCGAGAAAAAATGGAATCAGTAAAAGAACGTATGGAGCGAATCGGAGCATACGAAAAGATAGCATCTTTTATGCAGAAAGAAAAGCAACCATATGAATATAAAAGAAAATATGCACAGATCAGAGCAGAAGAGTTCGCAAATGAATGTGACGGAAGATTGCTCAACTACCATGTTTCGGTCGGTGGACTTGACAGTATAATCTTATACCTGTTTTTACATGAGGTATGCGGAATTGATGCACCAGGAGTCAGTGCATCTACACTGGAAGACAAGAGTATACAGAGAGTACATAAGGCTCTTGGAATAATAAATGTACCGCCACTGAAAAGAGATGATGGCACATATTGGACAAAACCAAAGGTTATACAGGAATTTGGATTTCCGGTCATTTCAAAGGAAGTGGCTGCCAAGATAGAATTGTTACAAAATCCGTCAGAGAAAAATAAAACTGTCCGCCATGCGATTATTACTGGGGAGACTGGAGAATATGGCGGATGGCAGAAAAACTCTAAAATGCAGCTAAAACAGAGATGGTTAAAGCTGTTCGGTGGATATGAAAACGAAAATGAAGGATGTGATTATCAGAAGCCAGATTTTCTCGTATCGTCCAAGTGTTGTTATTACCTTAAAGAGAAAAACTGTGATGACTGGGGAAAAGAGCATAACAGTGTGCCGTATCTGGGACTGATGGCATCCGAGGGTGGCAGACGTGCTAAGAGCCTGCGGATGAACGGATGTAATTATTTCGGAGCATCCACGATCAGATCAGCACCATTCGCAATCTTCCATAGGCAGGACATTTTAAAACTCGCACTGGAAATGGACGAACTGTGGAAAGCCGGACTGAGAGAAAAATATCATGAGAAACTTTTGAGAGATGGAAAATTATCTGAAAGTTTTGAAATGCCAGACAGCATTATCCCGGAGATCTACGGAACGATTGAGAAAAAGCCAGATGGGACGCTTTACACAACTAAGGCACAACGTACCGGATGCAGCATGTGCGGTTTTGGAATCCACATGGAGAAACGACCGCATCGGTTTGATCTGTTGTATGAGAGCAATCCGAAAGAGTGGGATTATCTGATGTTTCATATGTGCAAGGATGCAAAAGGCAACGATTATGGATGGGCAAAAGTCTTAGACTACATTGGAGTTGGCTGGGATCCATCCACAATCGGTGGTAATTGTAAAGGACAGATTTCACTTCCATTAGATGAAATGTGACAACAAGAAAAGACACCCGAAGGTGCCTTTAACAGGGGCAGTGGGACTCGAACCCACGACCATGCCTTTATAGGAGGCGCGCTCTATCCACTGAGCTATGCCGAGTAAAAGTATAGATTAAAAATATAATTTAGTCAAGAAGAAAGGAGCCGAACCAGCGCGCATAAAGGGTACCCGGTTCCTGCAAAAAAATGATTAATGGAGAATTAATAGTAGATAACTTTGCCGGTGGTGGCGGTGCATCCACCGGAATAGAACTGGCAACTGGATACAGCGTTGACATTGCAATCAACCATGATCCGGAAGCCATCCGGATGCACAAGGCAAACCATCCGAACACAAAGCATTACTGCGAAAACGTGTGGGCAGTAGACCCCGTAAAGGCTTGCAAAGGACATCCTGTGGCACTTGCCTGGTTCTCGCCGGATTGTAAGCACTTTTCAAAGGCGAAGGGCGGAAAGCCGAAGGACAAAAACATACGCGGTCTTGCGTGGGTAGCCTGTCGGTGGGCGGGGCTTGTGCGACCAAGAGTGATTATGTTGGAAAATGTTGAGGAGTTTAAGACATGGGGACCACTTGGGCGTCGACATCATCCGATTAAAGGAAAGCAGGGGAAAACATTTGAGAAGTTTGTGCAACAGCTTTCCGATTTAGGCTATGAGGTGCAATTCAAAGAGCTGGTAGCAGCAGATTACGGTGCGCCCACCATGCGCAAGAGGTTTTTTATGGTTGCACGATGTGATGGTAAACCGATTGTTTTTCCAGAGCCGACACACGGACCGTCAGACAGCGAAGCGGTTAAGGAAGGACTTGTCAAACCTTATGTTGGAGCATACACGCAACTTGACTTTTCACTTCCATGTCCGTCCATCTTTGACACATCGGAAGAGATCAAGAAAAAGTACGGAATCAGGGCGGTACGTCCGTTGGCGCCGAAGACAATGGAAAGGATCGCAAGAGGATTAAAAAAGTTCGTCCTCGACAATCCGGAGCCGTTTATTATCCAATGTAATCATGGTGGAGAGCGCAGACCGAACGATATTCGGAAGCCAATGCCGACCATCACTGGAAAGCATGGGTATGGAATTGTGGAGCCGACGTTAGCACCTTATATGGGGACAAATACAACGAATCATCCGGGTGGAAAATGCAAAGATCCGATACATACGATCACCACAGGTAATCAACAATGCCTTATTAGCCCGACGCTTATCCAATACCATTCTGAAACGGCGCAGGGAGAAGTTCGGGGACAGACGATTGAAGATCCTATAATGACGGTGGACGGATCGAACAGATATGGACTGGTCACATCATTTTTGAGTAAGTTCTATAAGTCTGGAATCGGACAGGACGAAAGAGAGCCACTACATACAATCACAACATCAGCCGGACATTTTGGCGAGGTCAGAGCATTTTTGATTAAATATTATGGGGATGCAACCGGGCAGGACATAGAGAAGCCGTTAGATACAGTGACAACAAAAGACAGATTCGGACTTGTGACGATTGAGGGTGTTGATTATCAAATTGTTGATATTGGGTTACGAATGCTGGAGCCGAGAGAGTTGTATGGATGCCAGGGATTCCCGGATGATTATATAATTGACCATGACTATACTGGCAAGACGTATCCGCGGAGCGAACAGGTGCGCCGCTGCGGCAATGCAGTGTGTCCGCCGATACCGGCAGCATTAGTCAGAGCAAATCTTCCGGAATTGTGCGTTGCAGAACGTATGCCGAACATGAGGATAGAATCAGAGCAGACCGGACAACTCCGGTTTGCGTAGTTGAGAGAGGGGGAATGTCTATGGATGAAAAAGAAATATTTGAAATCTGCCAGAGCGTGGACAGCTTCATTGCTGCGGAGCTGACGGAATCCATCGTGCGCGGCACCAGCTATGATAAACTGGAAGCACACCACGGCGTTCTCCCTATCAGCAGGAGGAGTTTCTACCGGAGACGCGGGACAGCAAAGAGATTGATGCGGCAGAGGATGGCGCATCTGGTGGAAGAGAAGAACGGACAGTATATGATTGTATGGGGAAAATGAAATTGTAGTACATTGATAATTGAATATTGACAGCTGTAGTGATATAATTACCAATATAAGCAATAAGAGAAAGGGGAATTTGAATGGAAAAGCAGGTTGCAGTTTTAATAGATGGAGATAATATATCATCGAAGTATGCCGAGTATATCATACGAGAGGCTTCTCAGTATGGAAATATAAAAATATGTAGATTATATGGTTCCATAAATTGCCCAAATGTAAAATCGTGGTATAAGAAGATGCCTGGGCAAGGAATAATGCCTATATTGCAAATTAGCTATGCAGATGGAAAGAGCATTGCGGATCAGGCTTTAACGATAGATGCTATGGATATTGTTTATAGAGAACAAGTGGATGTATTTTGTATAGTATCTAGTGATAGTGATTTTACTAAGCTTGTGTATAGATTGAAAGAAACAGGAAACTCAGTAATAGGTATTGGTGAGCAAAAAACAAAAGAATCTCTGGCGAAAGCTTGTGACGAGTTTAAAATACTTGATTTGATATATAAAAAAGAAACCGAAGATGGTAATATGCCAGTAGAAACAGAGTGTATTAATGAACCTATAAAGGTTAATATAGCAGAAGAAGACACACCTCCAGAAATAGTAGAGGAATCAGAAATTAGTATTCCAACGGAGGAAGAGGTAATTAACAAAATAGTACATTTGTTAGATGTAAACTTTGCGGATGAGTTAAAAACGCATTTGTCCAAAATTGGTATCCTTTTATCTAAAGAATGGCCTGGTTTTGATGCGAGAAACTATGGATACAGGAATATGCGACAGCTATTAAATAATCATGCGGATATTGTAAAAATTGAAGATGAAAAAGCTCCAGATGGGATTCACAACATTACTTATATTATGAAAAAATAGTTTATATACCAACCGTCAATAGCTGATGGTTGGTATTTTTTCGCCCTAAACTTGGCACAAATCCACTCCAAACCTATTGTATGATATTATCAGAAACATTGCAGTGATAGTACCAGAAAGGGGAGAGTACGGTGGGAGTAGATAAGAAAATATTGGAGCAGTATGTAGATGCATGTGAGATGATCCGGGAGACGGAGCAGGATATTAAGAGATTACAGCGCAAGCGGCAAACGATTGTGACGGGAAACGTAAAAGGTTCTATGAATGATTTCCCGTATGCAGAGACACATTTCAAGATTGAAGGAACATCGTTTACATACACGGATGATGCGCAGTTGCGTATAGAAGAGAAACTGCTGGAAGAGAGAAAAGCCCAGTCGGAAGAGATCAAGCTGCAGGTGGAGCAGTGGATGAACGGCATACCGGTACGGATGCAGAGAATTATCCGTTATAAGTTCTTTGAGGGACTGAGCTGGGAGCAGGTGGCAGTAAGAATGGGACGAAAGTGTACCGAGGGAAGTATAAAGATGGAGTTTCAGAGATTTATGGACGCTGCGTAAAAGTTTGTTACGATTGTTACACATGTTACGAAAAATCAATGTATAGTATAAACTGCAAGAAGTGAATTGAGAGAGCCAAGAGCCATTTGCTTTTTGCAACTCCCCCAACCCAGAGAAGGCGCCCGTTTAATGACGGGTGCTTTTTTGTATGTAAAGAAAAGGTAGGTGATGGTCCTTGCCAAAGGCAAAAGATGCGAGAGCGGACAAAGCCTTTGAAATGTATAAGCAAGGGCTTAAGCTGATAGAGATTGCAAACCAGCTCGGGATAGCTGAGGGAACTGTGCGGAGTTGGAAGAACCGGTATAAGTGGGATGATGACGGCAATGCAACGTTGCGAAAGAAAGAGAAGAAGGAACGCAACGTTGCGAAAGAGAATAAGCAAGCGAAGAGAGTAAAGAAACAGCCTGTTGCGCATGAAGTCGAAGCAGTAATACAGAATACTGATTTGACCGATAAGCAACAGCTTTTTTGCATTTATTACATTCGTTGCTTTAATGCAACCAAGGCATATCAGAAAGCGTATGAGTGTGATTACGCAACCGCAGTGGTGGCGGGACCAAGATTGTTAGGAAATGTTCGGATAAAAGAGGAGATTTTTCAGCTGAAGCAGGAACGACTCAACAGAGAGTTCTTGAGTGAGTCAGACATCTTCCAGAAGTACATGGACATTGCATTTGCAGACATGACGGATTTTGTTGATATTCACGGAGGCTTTGTTTCTGTGAGACAGGAAATTGATGGATCAATCGTCAGTGAAGTAAGCAATACCCAGAGCGGTATCAAGATTAAACTTGCCGACCGCATGAAAGCGTTGCAGTGGTTATCCGACCATATGGACCTTGCAACGGATAAGCAGAGGGCTGAAATTGCACTGTTAAAATCCAGAGCGGACGCTGGCAAGGATGACCGGGAGAATAAGCTGGATAAATTCTTTGAGCAGATAGAGGGTGCATTAAAAGATGCTGAGTGATTTATACACACCAAAACAGCTTGATACATTCCGATTTGCTGTAAATAATGATTATTTTATGCTAATCAATCACGGTGCGAAACGTACCGGAAAAACGGTTCTGGACAATGACCTGTTCCTGTATGAATTACGCAGGATTAAAAAAATTGCCGCTGCACAGGGCGTTGAGAATCCGCAATATATATTGGCTGGTGCTGACCTGGGAGCGCTTAACCGAAACGTGTTGATTGAGCTTTCCAACAAATACGGCATTGAGTTTCACTTTGATAAATTTAATCGGTTCAAGCTATTCGGCGTGCAGGTGTGTTGTTTCGGACATTCCAAGATAAACGACCTGGGGCGCATCCGAGGAATGACTGCATACGGGGCTTATATCAATGAGGGCACGATGGCAAAGCAGGAAGTGTTTGACGAGATTAAGTCCAGATGTTCCGGCAATGGTGCAAGGATGCTGATTGATACAAACCCGGATAACCCGGAACACTGGCTTAAGAAAGACTTTATTGATAAGGCGGATGGAAAAACCATCAAGGCAGTGCAATACAGGCTGGATGATAACACGTTCCTGTCAGAACGGTATAAGCAGAATATGAAAGAAACAACGCCGTCCGGGATGTTTTATGACCGAAACATTAATGGAATGTGGGTAATGGGCGAGGGTGCTGTATACCGGGATTTCAATGCAAAAATTCATTACATCAGCAGAGAGGAACTGCAAAAGGTCAATTTTGTTAAATACATCGCCGGGGTTGATTGGGGATATGAGCATTTTGGAGCAATTGTACTATTGGGAAAGGACGATAAGGGATGCTATTACCTTATCAAAGAGATTGCCCGACAGTATGAAGAAATAGATTTCTGGCTGGAGCAGGCCCAGGCAATCAAAGCCGAGTATGGCAATATACCATTTTATTGTGATTCTGCCAGACCGGAATATGTGAAAAAGTTCAAGCAGAATGGCTTGCGTGCGATTAACGCCAACAAGGCAGTGTTAAGCGGAATTGAGCGCGTGGCACAGTTATATAAGCAAGATAAGTTACGGATTGCGGATGATGTCGACCGGTTCCGGGATGAGATTTATATGTACGTTTGGAACGAAAAGACCGGGGAGCCGGTCAAGCAGTTTGATGATGTGCAGGATGCCATCCGGTACGCAATATACACGGACGAAAACCACGGCGGCATCAGCATTTTAAAATAGAGGTGAGAACATGGAACTTGAGGTAATGAAAAAACTCATAAGAAAATACGAACCGGGGCATACACGATTTTCCTTGCGGGCGATGCAGGCGGAGCGGTACTACCGGAATGAAACGGATATTCTGGTGAAAGTCAAGTCCGAAGGCGAGAAAAAGAAAGAGGATTCCGACAACCCTCTGCGCAATGCAGACAACCGGATTCCCCGGAACTTCCACGGGCTTATCGTAAATCAGAAAGCCGCGTATATGTTCACAGCACCACCGCTCTTCGATATCGGCAATGAGCATGGAAATGAGGTTGTGACAGAAATGCTCGGGGATGAATACCGGAAGAACTGCATGGAGCTGTGCATCAATGCTGCCAATGCGTCCGTGGGATGGATTCACTACTGGGAGGATGAAGATGGAACGTTCCAGTGGGCGGTAGTCGATAGTAAACAGATTATCCCCATCGAATCCCACAATCTGAAAAAGAAGTTGCTAGGTGTTCTCCGTATGTACGATGAAATCGACGAGGAAACAGGAGATACCTATGCAATTTATGAATACTGGGATAAGGAAAGCTGCTGGTCATTCCGACGGAAGAGCGGCGATACCTTGGATGATGGGCTGTTCTACTACAATACGTTCATGGTGCCGGATACCGGCGATTTTACCGCAGAATATCGGCATGAATTCGGAGAGGTGCCGTTTATTCCATTCCCGAACAATAACACCAATACGAATGATTTGAAAAATATCAAGCCGCTGATAGACGTATACGACAAGGTCTACAGCGGTTTTGTTAATGATTTGGATGATATTCAACAGCTGATAATTGTTCTGTCCGGGTATGACGGCACGGACCTCAATACGTTTCTGTCAGATCTGAAAAAATACAAGACTATTAAGGTGGACGGTGATGAGGGCAGCAACCCAGGAGTGAGCACGCTCAACATTGAGATTCCGATTGAAGCCCGCAACAGCGTGTTAGAAGCCACCAGAAAGGCTATTTTTGAACAGGGGCAGGGATTTGACCCACAGCCGGAGAACTTTGGAAATCAGAGTGGAGAAGCACTTAAATTCATGTACTCGCTGCTTGAAATGAAAGCCGGGCTGACGGAGACGGAGTTCCAGCTTGGGTTCGCCCGTCTGGTAAGAGCGATATGCCGCCATGAGGGAATTGATTGCAAGAAAATCATCCAGACGTGGACCCGCACTTGCGTAAAAAATGACACGGAGCAGGCACAGATTTGCAAGGATTCGGTTGGAATTATTAGCAAAAAGACGATTCTTAAAAATCATCCGTTTGTCGAAGATGCAGACGCGGAGCTAAAGCAGTTGGAGAAAGAAGCACAGGAGGCGCAGGAGAAAGCAGATGCTTATGCTGGCGCGTTTGGCACAAAGGGGAGGGAGACAGACAGTGAAACAGACGGTGATGATTCTGGGGACGGAGTATCGGATAGAGATACACAAGTGGTCAGAAGATAAGGAACTGAGCCAAAATTCATGGGCGGGCTATTGTTGCAGCAACTTTCCACTGATTGTTATTGCAGATTTAGATGATGAAGAACATTTTTGGTTTAGCAATGAAGAGGAAAAGGATGCTTATTTCAAGGGATGCCTGCGTCACGAGATTATTCATGCTTTTTTGAATGAAAGCGGCTTGAAGGATAACTTTGAACACGTTCCGCGTATGGGGCATGAGGAAACAATGGTGGATTGGATTGCAAATCAGTTCCCGAAGATTGCAGCCGTATACGAAGAACTCAGGATTCTGTGAAATGAGGTGATTGCATGGGAGAACGGACAAGTGAATACTGGCAGGAGCGCTTCCGGCAGTTGGAAGAATCACAGCATGATACGTCCGTTCAGACCGTGCAGGAGATTGAGCAGGAGTTCCGGCGGGCAGAGCAGGCTCTTGACGGGAAGATTAACGCCTGGTATCAGCGGTTTGCTGCCAACAACGGCATTTCAATGGTGGAAGCCAGACGTTTGCTTAACAGTGAAGAACTGGAAGAGTTCCGGTGGGATGTGCAGGATTATATTAAATACGGGCGCGAGAATGGCATAAATCAACAGTGGGCAAAACAGCTTGAGAACGCATCCGCAAAGGTGCATATCAGCAGACTGGAAGCGCTCAAGGTGCAGACACAGCAGGAGATTGAAAAGCTGTACGGAAATTATCATGATTCCATCGATGAACATATCACAAATCTGTATACATCCGAGTATTACCATACTGCATACGAAGTGCAGCGAGGTATCGGTGTTGGCTGGCAGATGCAGAGCTTTAATCCGGAAAAGGTTAATGACATCATACATAAGCCCTGGGCGGTGGATGGACGCAACTTCTCGGACCGCATTTGGACGGATAAAACGAAGCTGATTAACAATATGCACGATTCCTTAACGCGGATGTGCATTACTGGGGAATCGCCGGATAGAGCTATACGGGAAATATCACAGAACATGAAAGTGAGCAGGTCACAGGCGGCGCGAATTGTTCAGACGGAATCAGCCGCTTTTTCTGCTAAGGCACAGGAAACGTGTTTTTCTGACCTTGACGTGGAAGAATTCGAGGTAGTTGAGACATTGGACAGCCGCACTTGCCCCACCTGCGGGGAGATGGACGGGAAGCACTTTCCGATGAAAGATTATAAGATTGGTGTTACCGTGCCACCGTTCCATCCGAATTGCCGGGGATGCACCTGCCCGTATTTCAACGATGAATTTACCACAGGGGAAAGAGTTGCGCGCGGGGCAGATGGCAAGAAGTATTATGTGCCGGAGAATACGACGTATGAGGAGTGGAAGAAATCGTTTGCGGATGGTAATACAGAGAAAGGAATTAGCGGCAAGTATTCACAAAAGACGCATGACAATAAGGTTGATGTAGGTTTTGTAAAGAGCACGGAGTATAGAAAGAAGTTTGAGAATCTTGATGAGAATGAAAATACTCAGAAGGCAATATGGCAGAAAGCACGCGACATTTTAGTACATCGAAACGGAACTAATAAAGAAGATATGTATTTAATTAGTGTCATCGATGGAAAGATAAAAGGGAAAAGCGTTGCTGCAAAAGAAGATAATATAGTTGAGTATAATAAAAGCCTGAGAGATGCGGTAGAAATAGAACCAAGAGGAACACTTATAAGTATACATAATCATGGAACAAATATTCCTCCGACTGGAGCAGATTTTGCGTCAGCGGGTTATAGGGGATACAGAAAGGGAATTGTTGTATGTCATAATGGAGATGTATATGTATATGAGGTTGGCGACAAGCCGTTTTCCCAAAGATTATTTGATGAGACTGTTGAAAAATACAGAAAAAGTGGATATAATAAAGGCATAGAAGCAAATATAAAAGTGTTAGAGCAGTTTGAAATGGACTACGGAATAAAGTGGAGAAAATTATAATGAGCAAGAAATATTACGATGGTCCGGTGCAAGATACGGAACGAACTCTTGAAGAACTGGAAAAGGACATTGAAAAGGAAAAAAAAAGGTGTGAAAAAATGAATAGTTGGGAAGACGCAGAATAATACCACCAGCCGATAATGGTTAGGTGGTATTTTTATACCCCAAATTAGTAATAACAGGACAACCGGAAATTTATGAACCGAACGGTGCAGAGGTGACGCCAAGTAGGTTCCTCCGGCAGTCCTGTTTTTATATTGTCCGAAAGCCTTATGACGTTTAAACTGCGGCAATTTGCCCTTATGCATGGCATCAAAACTGCATACTGCTTGTGGAGACACCACGCTTAAAAACGGTGCAGGAAAGGAAACTATGGAATTTTTAAAAGACATTTTAGGCGAGGATCTCTATAAGCAGGTGTCAGATACCGTCAATGCCTATAATGGAAAGCCGGAGAATAAGGATAAGCAGGTAAAGCTTGCAGACCTTGGATCTGGTCAGTATGTTGACAAAGGCAAGTATGATACCGCCGTGGCAGAAAAAGAGAATCTTGCCGGTCAGATTGAGACGCTCAACACAACTATCGGAGATTTAAAGAAGAACAATGCCGATAACGAGACGTTACAGACCACTATTGCCAATCTGCAGGGAGAACTCAAAAAACAGCAGACTGCAAGCGAGGAGATTGCAAAGACCTATGCGCTGAAAGATTCCCTCACAAAGCAGGGCGTACTTGATCCGGATTATCTGATCTACAAAGCCGGCGGCCTTGAGAAGTTCAACTTCGATAAGGAAGGAAAGCCGATCGGCGTGGAAGAGGTTGTGAAGCCATACAAAGATGATGCGGCTATGGCTCACCTGTTTAAGCAGGAACAGCAGAAACCGCCGTACAACCCGAAGAATGGCGGTGCAGGCGGTGTAGCGAATCCGTTCGCAAAAGACACTTTTAATCTGACCGAACAGGGACGCATGTTAAAAGAAAACCCGGCGCAGGCAAAAGAACTTGCCGCGGCGGCCGGAGTAACACTGTAAGAAAGAGAGGTAACTATTTATGGCAATTACAAAGATTGCAGACGTAATTGTACCGGAGCTTTTTAACCGGTATGTAATCAACAGAACGATGGAGCTGTCCGCGTTCTTCCAGAGCGGAATCGTGGTAAACAGCCCGGAATTCGACGCACTGGCAAGCGAGGCGGCCAGAACACACAATATGCCGTTCTTCGAGGATTTACAGGGTGAGTCCGAGGCAATCCTTGAGGACGTAAAGATGACCGCAAAGAAGATCGGTTCCAACAAGGACGTATCCACCACGATTTACAGACAGAATATGTGGGGAGCAAGTAATCTTTCCGCGGCGCTGGCAGGTGCAGATCCGATGAAAGCCATCGGCGACCTGGTAGCATCCTACTGGGCAAGAGATATGCAGAAGGAACTTATCTCAATCCTTGCCGGAGTGTTCGGCACCACTACTGCGGGTGCAGAGGGAACACCGGCGGCGGAAACCAGAATGGCAGATCATATTCTTGACCTTACCACCGGAAAAACGGATGCGGCAAAGCAGATCAGCGCATCTGCGTTTATTGACGCATGCCAGCTGCTCGGCGACGCGCAGGCGCAGTTATCCGGTGTGGCAATGCACTCTGCAACAAAGTCTTTTCTGAAAAAGCTGAATCTGATCGAGACAGAGCGTGATTCTACGGATGTTGAGTTTGACACCTATCAGGGTAGACGCGTGACCGTGGATGATGGCTGCCCGGTAACTTCCGGTGGCGTGTATACGACATACCTGTTTGGCAATGGTGCGGTAGCTTACGGCAATGGTTCTCCGGTAGGATTTGTCGCTACGGAAGTTGATCGTGACAAGCAGACCGGCGGCGGTATTGATTATCTTATCAACCGTAAGGCGTTCATCCTGCATCCGAGAGGAATTGCGTACACCGGAGCAAAGCGTGAGCATGTGGAGACACCGCTTCGTACAGAGCTTGCAATGGCGGAGAACTGGAAGCCGGTATATGAGCCGAAGCAGCTTAGAATTGTAGCAATCAAGCATAAGATCGGTTAGGAGGGCGGTATGGCAGAGGAAAGTAAGCTGACAGTCGAAAGGCTGTCGGCGCTTCTTGGGATAAGCGACCCGGATGAGACAGTGAAAGTCCACTTGGAGTTTACGCTTGAAAATGCAGAGGATACGGTAAAAAACTACTGCCATATCGACGAGATCCCGGCAGGACTGGAAACCACGGTACTGCGCATGGCGATGGATATTTACCGGAATGAGCATATGGGGAGTGCCGATATACCACAGACGGTTTCTTCGGTGCAGATCGGCGATACAACAACATCTTTTAAGACTTCCGCGGCGGAGTTCTCGGAAAGCCTTATGAAGAATTACAAGCCGGTGCTGAACCGTTACCGGAAGGTGGTGTTTTGATGGATATGGTCAGAATGGCAATTGAAGCCATGTATGAAGATACCTGCACGGTTGTGGAACACCGTAAGACCAAGGAAAAGGGCGTTGTGACATACACGGACACCGTGGTCTTGGAAAATCAGCCGTGCAAGCTGTCGTTTGAGACGATCGCACAGTCAGAAAAGACCGATGCGGCATCTCCGGTAGCGCAGGCGGTAAAGCTGTTTGTTGCGCCGGAGGTGGAAATCAAGAGCGGCTCCAAGATCATCGTGACACACTGTGGCAATTCCACGGAGTACACCAGGAGCGGCGTTCCGGGGATGCACCCGACGCATCAGGAAATTATGCTGGATTTATTTAAGGAGTGGGCTTGATGGGAAATGCAAAGGTTGATCTGAAACAATTGGAGGAGTTCCGGGATAGAGTTCAGAAAGCTGCCGATGAGGAACAGCAGAGAGCGTTCATGGAAGCCTGCGCCAAGGAGCTGGCAGCACGATTGCTGGCAAAGGTTATTAAGCGGACTCCGGTAGGGGATTACTCGGATTCCTATGATGTGGAGGATGACGGTCAGCAGAAGTTTCTTGTTATGTCAGAAAAACAGGGCGGAACCCTGCGCAGAAGCTGGACGGTTGGAATGATTGAAAAATCCGGTAATACTTATACGATTAAAGTTACCAACGATCAGCTTTATGCCAGCTATGTAGAGTTTGGACATCGTCAGACGCCGGGCAGATATGTTCCCGCTATTGGAAAGCGTCTAAAAAAAGGCTGGGTGCCGGGACAGCTTATGCTTACCATTTCTGAAAATGAAATCCGCAAGGTAGCACCGGGAATCCTCGAGAAGAAACTGGCAGCATGGTTGAACGAGGTGTTTGCATGATCAACGAAGTTTTAAAGGGCATCACAGATGCCTTATATGCCGCATTTGGCGATGACTATGAAATCCATACAGAAGCATCAATGCAGGACATGGAAGAGCCTGCATTTTTTGTGCGCTGCATCAATCCGGATGTGCCGCGAGGGCTTACCGGCCGCAGAAAAGCAACATTGCTTTTTATCGTGCAGTATTTCCCGGAAAGCGACGAGCCAAAGAAAGAGATCAATACCGTTTACGAACGGTTGAGCGAGTGCCTGGACCTCATAGAGGTAGAAGGTAAAATGGTGCGCGGTACGATCGAATGTAAGGACATATCGGACGATGTGATGTCGGCAACGGCAGAATATACGTTATTCCTGGGGCAGAGCCAGAAAGATGCGTATATGGAAGAATGCAAAGTGAAAGGAGAGGTAAACAGTGGCAGAAGCAGTTAATAAGGTTACTTATACCAAAGAGCAGATCATTGGTTCCAGGAAATATGCGGGCAGGGCGGATCTCCTGTCGGCATTACTGGAACCGGAAAAATCTTATACGCTTGAGGAAGTGGATAAGAAAATGGAAAAATACATGAAAGGAGCGGTGCGATAATGTACGGAGGTGGACAGTGGACAACCCAGAATAAGGTTTTGGGTGGTGCTTATATCAATTTTATTTCGGCGGCGCGCGTGACCATGAATCTGTCAGAGCGTGGCGTGGCATCCATGCCTCTTGAACTTGACTGGGGTGCGGATAACGTGATGATGGAGGTGGCACAGGAAGATTTCATTAAGAATTCGCTTACGCTGTTCGGTTATGCCTATACAGACGATAAGATGCAGCCGTTACGCGAACTGTTTGCGCATGCGACAAAGGCTTATATCTATAAGCTGACATCGGGCGGTGCAAAGGCAGAAAATACCTATGCGACAGCGAAGTGCTGCGGAATCCGTGGCAATGATTTGAAGGTTGCTATTGCGGCGAATGTGGACGGAGATGGTTTTGACGTGAAGCTGTATCTGGATACGCAGCTTGTGGATTCCCAGACGGTAGCATCCGCGGCAGATCTGAAAGAAAATGCCTGGGTTACATGGAAAGAAACCGCACTTGAAGCAACGGCAGGCGTTCCGCTGGCAGGCGGTACGAATGGAACGGTCAATGGTGAGGTGCATCAGAAATACCTGGATCTCCTGGAATCGTATGCCGTGAATACGATCGGCGCGAGTGTGAGTGATGCTACCACGGCGAAACTGTACGCCGCATTTGCAAAGCGTATGAGGGACAAGGTCGGGGCGAAATTCCAGGCAGTCCTGTATAACTGCGCGGCGGATTATGAGGGCGTCATCAATGTGAAGAACAGCCCGGATGTGATTCCGTGGGTTGTGGGTCTGGAGGCGGCGTGCGGGGTTAATGCAACCTGTACCAACGCGATCTATGACGGGGAGCTTGAGATTGACACCGCCTATACGCAGACACAGCTTGAGAACGCTGTGAAAGCCGGTGAATTCGTCCTGCACAGCGTGGGAACGGAAGTGCGTGTCTTAGAGGACATCAATTCTCTTGTGACACTTACGGAGGATAAAAACGAACTCTTCCAGAGCAACCAGACGATCCGTGTGCTGGATCAGATCGCGATGGATATCGCATCGCTGTTCAACACGAAGTATCACGGCAAGGTTCAGAACAATGAATCTGGTCGTGTCAGCTTATGGAACGATATTGCATCGCATCATAAGCAGTTAGAGCAGCTTGGAGCAATCGAGAATTTTTCGGAGGATGATGTTGTGGTCTCCGCCGGAAGCGAGAAGCGCGGCGTATATGTGGAAGATAAGGTGACGATCGTCAATGCAATGTCACAGTTGTATATGACGGTCGTGATTGAGTAGGAGGTGAAGAGATGTTTAACGCTTATATGAATGAACAGGATGTGCCGTCTGCAAAAGAGGCGGAAGCTTTTGTCACGGTTGGCGAACAGCGGTATAATCTGCTGAACGCAAAGAATTTTGAGGGCAAGGCAAACATCAGCACCAAGGAGATCCCGGTGCTGGGAAAGATCATCTCCGGCAGGAAGCCGACCGGAATGGTCGTGCAGGCAAAAATGACGGTCTACAAATGCTCGGAGATGTTTGACCGGATCGTAACAGAGTACAAAAATACCGGTCATCTGCCGGTGTTTGAATTGCAGACAACAAACAATGATGCGGCTACCTGCATGGGGCGCAGCACAAAGGTTTATCACAACTGCGTGATCGACGGAGATGTGTTGCTGTCAATGTTTGATGCCGAGGGTGGATTTGTTGAGCAGGAGATCAATTTCTATGCTGCAGATTATTCCAGCCCGGAATCCTACAAGGAGCCGTCCTATCTGTAACAAGTCAACGGCGGCGGTCTCCCGCCGCCAATTAAGAGAATGAGGAGAAAAACATATGGGAAACTTAAAAGCATTTTTGAAACAGAATAAGAAAGCCAAAAAGACAACGCAGTTTGCTGCCACAAAGTCACTGTGTGATGAGAACGGTGATCCGTTACTCTGGACGATCAGACCTCTGTCTACAAAAGAATCTGCGGCAATCCGGGATGAATGTACGATTGAAGTGCCGGTTACCGGCAAGCCTGGACTGTACCGGCAGAAGGTTAATACGGATGAGCTTCTGCGCAAAATGATTTGCGCCGCGGTTGTGGAGCCGGATCTGCACAATGCAGAACTGCAGGATTCCTATGGCGTTATGAGCGCAGAGGCATTGATTGTGGAAATGGTCGACAACCCGGAAGAGTTCGGTGAACTTGCCACATTCGTGCAGGAATACAGCGGCATCGATGAGACGTTGCAGGAGAAGGTTGACGAGGCAAAAAACTAATCAATGGCGGCGACGGTGAAGCGGCATATGCGCATTATTGCTTGCAGAAGTTTCACTGGCTGCCGTCATTCTTTTCTGAATTGGATCGGAATGAGAAAGCTTTTGTGATTGCGTCCATTGATCTTCGGGTTGAGGAAGAAAAGCGCAAGGCAAAAGAAATCCAGAAGTAGGAGGTGAGAGGATGTCAAGTATTCAGACTGCGATAGAGTTGTCGGACCGTATGTCTGCGCCGCTCTACAATATCTGTACGGCAGTGAATATGGTGATAAGCAACTTTGAAGCGCTGGAATATGCATCAAGCACCGCGATTGATACGTCGTCGATGGAAGAGGCGCGGCAGCTGCTTGCCGATAGTATGGTGGGAGTGCAGGACATCACAAGCGCTACGGAGAGCGCACGCCGGAAACAGGAGGAATACAACCAGAAGATACAGGCTGGATCACAGCATACGGATGTTCTCGTGAATAAGGTAAAATCACTTGTTGGAGCGTATGTTGGCATTTCTGCAGTAAAAAACGCACTGGATCTGTCGGATGAACTCACGCAGACCACGGCGCGCCTTGATATGATGGTGTCGCAGTATAATGCTTTGAATGGGACAATGCAGACGACAGATGAACTCTCGCAGATGATCTTCCAGTCGGCGCAGAATTCCAGGGCGTCTTATATGGATACAGCCGCATCGGTGGCGAAACTCGGAAATAATGCCCGGGATGCTTTTGCATCGACCGGCGAGATTGTGCAGTTCGCGGAGCTGGTAAATAAGCAGTTTACGATAGCCGGGGCATCGGCAACAGAATCGTCCAATGCGTTTTTGCAGTTGACACAGGCGCTAGGGTCTGGCGTACTCCGTGGCGATGAGCTGAACAGTATTTTCGAGCAGGCACCGAACTTGATCCAGACTGTGGCTGATTACATGGATGTTCCAATCGGTAAGATCCGGGAAATGGCATCAGATGGACAGATCACCGCGGATATTGTAAAGAATGCAATGTTTGCGGCGGCAGATGATATAGATGCAAAGTTCAATTCCATGCCAATGACCTGGGGGCAGTTGTGGACGCAGTTTTCCAACCTAGCGTTAAAAACATTTCAACCGGTACTACAGCGGTTGAATGAGATGGCAAACGATCAGCATATGCAAACGGCATTGACCGGAATTATGAATGCCCTGTCCGGGGCGGCAACGATCGCTTTGAATGTGATCGATGTAATGGTAACGGGCGGGGCGTATATCGTGGACAACTGGTCAATGATCGCACCGGTTATAGGTGGAGTAGCGGCGGCACTGGCGGCGTATGCAACGTATTTAGGGGTTGTAAAAACGGTAGAGGCAGTCAGTACAGGAATAAAAGTTGCCCTGTGTTTGGCATCATACGCGCATGCAGCTTTTACGAAAAAGGAAGCATCAGAAAATGCTATAGCTACAGCAACCCAATATGGGTTTAATACGGCGTTATTGGCGTGTCCGCTTACATGGATTGTGGCAGCGATTATTATTGTTATAGCTGCGATATATTTAATTGTTGCAGCAATTAACAAAACACAACATACCGCCTATAGTGCGACCGGGGTTGTAGCTGGAATATTTGCCACACTGGGAGCACATATAATTAACACGTTTGTTGTTCCGGCATGGAATGGGTTTGCCACGCTGGCGAATTTTTTCGGGAATGTATTTAATAATCCTGTCGCGGCAGTAGAGGTAATGTTTTATGATCTGTGTCTTACAGTCCTTGGATATATCTCGAATCTTGCGAGTGCGATACAGACACTTTTGAACAAAATACCGGGAGTTGAAGTCGATATTACCAGCGGTTTAGATGGATTCTACTCAAAGTTGGAAGAGGCACAGCAGGCGGTCAAGGATAAGTCAGGCTGGGTTGAGCAGGTCAGCAAGATGGATTATGTCGATTATCAGACTGCATACAACAAGGGATATGATTTCGGACAGGGTGTAGAGAACAAAGTTTCTGATTTCTTTGGTGGTATTAAGGATCTTGGAAACAGCGGAGACACCGGAGCGTTAGGCAGCTATGGAGCCGCATCTGATATGGCCGCGAATGTCGCCAACATAGCAGGTGATACATCGAGCATCTCGGATTCGTTGGATGTGTCGGAAGAGGATCTGAAGTATCTGCGAGACATTGCAGAGCAGGAAGCAATCAACCGTTTTACGACGGCGGAGATCAAGGTGGATATGTCCGGAATGAGCAATACTGTGCATAATACCAATGATCTGGACGGTATTGTGGATGGACTGACTACTCGGGTACTGGAGGCGATGGAAATAGTCCGGGATGGAGCCTAAATATCGACAAACGCAGAAGGGAGGTGTATAATAATTTCACAAATTATTAGGGAGGAACTATTATGGGGTTATTTGGTAAGAAAGATCAAGCTAAGGAATATACAGATATCGTGCATGTTGTAGGGTTGCCAATCCCAGAAAATTGTAAATGCAAAGTTATGCTTAAAACTCAGGAAATGGTGATTTCCGGGGCTGGGACAGAAATGACATTATTGTATGAGAAAATACATAATGTTGATTTTCAGATGGATATTGATGAAAGCATATATCAGAAAAGAAGTTTGGCGAAAGGAATTGTTGGAGCAGCAACTTTTGGAGTGGCAGGAGCGGTGCTTGGTTCTGCACCAAAGACAAAAACAAAACGTGAGGTAAAATGCTATGCAATTGTGACATATCAAAATGCAGATGGTGAAGCACAGACGTTTGTTTTAAGAGATGAATATCCTAATACTCAAAAATGTGCAAAGCTGATAGAGCAATTAAAACCCAAAATTACAGCTAGGATGAATAGAGTGGAATTATAAAGATAGAGAATCCCCGCTTACATAACGTAGGCGGGGATTTTTATGCCCAATTTTAGGAAAGGAGGAATGACCGTGGCATACAGATTGTATATGGATGGCATTTTATTTCCCGTTACGCCGTCCAAGATCACCATGAAAATCAACGGCAAAAATGAAACGGTCACACTGATCAATGAGGGGGAAGCCAATATTTTAAAAAGCCCCGGGCTGACGGACGTGGATTTTGAGCTGCTGCTTCCGGCGGTGCAGTACCCGTTTGCGGTATACCCGAGCGGATTCCGTCCGGCAAAATACTATCTGGACAAGCTGGAGGCACTGATGAGCGCCAAGAGTGCATTTCAGTATGTAGTCACGCGAACGGATGGAACGAATCAGCGTCTGTTTGATACCAGCATGAAGGTATCGATTGAAAGTTACGACATCGTGGAGGATGCGGGGGAAGGGCTGGACGTAACGGTAAAAGTGAAGCTCCGGCAGTACCGGGAGTTTACAACCAAGGTGTGTACGATTGACATTTCACTTCCGAAGCCGAGAGCTGCAATGCAGGCAGCAAGAGCGGCATCATCCAACGCGCCGTCCGGTGGGTCTTACACGGTGAAAAAGGGGGATTGCCTGTGGAAGATTGCAAAGCAGTATTATGGGAATGGAAGCAAGTGGGGGACGATTTACAATGCCAATAAGTCGGTGATCGGCGGGAATCCGAATCTGATCTATCCGGGGCAGGTACTTGCCATTCCGGCGGCGTAGGAGGGACATATGTACGAGTTATTGATACAGCATGATAGCACGGCGTATATGCCGCCTGTGAAAGAAGAGGTAAAGGTTACGACGGAGCGGCAGATCAGCCCCGGAGTGCTCGAATTCAGCTTTGTGGACACTGGAATCAACATTGGAAATGGTGATCCGGTTCGGTTCAAGGATGCAGAGGGAAAAGAAGTGTTCTATGGATTCATTTTTCGCATGAAACGTGACCGCAGCAATATTGTGACAATCACGGCGTATGACCAGATCCGGTATCTGAAGAATAAGGATACGCTCGTATATGAGAACAAGACGGCGGATGGTGTGGTGGCGCTGATCGGTGAGAAGTATGGATTTAACATCGGTACACTTGCCAATACGGTGTGGGTGATCGCGTCGCGGGTGGAAGATAATGTGTCGCTGCTTGATATGATCAGTAATGCCCTGGATCAGACGTTGCAGAATACGGGGGATCTGTACATCCTGCACGACGACTTTGGCAAGCTGAATTTGTCTTTCCTCGGCGATATGTATGTGCCGATCATGATCGATGCGGAAACTGGCCAGAATTACGACTATGAGTCTTCCATCGATGAAAATACCTATAACCGGATCAAACTGGTTTATGACAATGAGGACGCCGGGAAGCGGGAGGTTTATATCGCACAGGATTCATCCAATATCAACAGGTGGGGGATTTTACAGTATTTTGATGCGCTGCAAAAGGGAGAAAACGGGCAGGCAAAGGCGGATGCGTTATTACAGCTTTACAATAAGGAGACGCGGACGCTGACAATCAAGGATGCCGCCGGAGACTCCCGGGTGCGCGGTGGATCGCTCGTTGTGGTGCAGCTTGATCTCGGCGACGTGAAGCTTCAGAATCTCATGTTGGTAGAAAAATGCGTTCACAAGTATGGCGAGAGCAAACACACGATGGATTTGACAGTATCGGGAGGTGATTTTAGTGCATGACGCAAATGATTTTGTCCGGGCGGTGCAGCAGGTATCGACGAATGCGAACGATGCCGGGTATCCGGCGACGGTGATGTCCGGGACGGTAACATCCGCCAGCCCTTTAAAAATCAAAATCGAACAGAGATTTGAGATCAGCGGAAGCATGCTGATTCTGCCGGAACATTTGAAAGAGCGTGAAATCAAGGTGACAGTAAAGCCGACACATACCGAGGACGGCGGTGCGCCGGAGCATAACCATGAATATGGCGGCGAATTAACGGTGACGGTACATAGCAGCCTGAGCGTTGGTGACAGCGTGCAGGTGGTCCGGCAGCAGGGTGGGCAGAAATATCTTGTAATCGGGAAGGTGGTGTAAGCATGATACCGGTATCAAACCAGTTGAAAAACGTTGAAGTGGTAGAACAGCCGTCCCTTTGTCCGAGAATGATCGTGGAAAGTGAACGGATCATAGGGCAGTGCGATGATGTCGAAGCGATTAAGCAGGCGATCTATAACATTCTGAATACCGAGCGGTATCAGTATATTATTTTTTCGTGGGACTATGGTGTGGAGCTTAAGGATCTGTTCGGAAAACCAATCGATTATGTCATGCCGGAGGTAGAGCGGCGCATCACGGAGGCTCTGGTGCAGGATGACAGGATTGATTCCTGCGACAGTTTTGAGTTTGAGAAAAAAGGAAGAAAATTGCTGGTTACGTTCGTTGCTCATACGAAATTTGGAAGCGTTCCGGCACAGAAGGAGGTGGATGTATAAGTGTACGAGGAGCAGACGTTTGATGCAATTATGCAGAGGATGCTTGAGCGCATCCCGGATACGTTGGATAAGAGAGAGAGCAGTCCTGTATATATGGCGCTTGCACCGGCGGCGGTCGAATTGGCATCGCTGTATGTTGGATTTGATTGCATGCTGGCGGAGACATTCGGTGATACAGCATCGCGGGAGTACCTGATCCGGTTATGTGCGGATAGGGGTATCACACCCAAGACAGCTACGTATGCGGTACTGGAATTAGAGACGGATGTGGAGGTACCGGTCGGAACACGGTTTACTGGCGGGGATCACATTTATAAGGTAACTGCAAGCGGACAGGTAACCTGTGAGCAGCCGGGGGCTGCCGGGAACGAATACCTGGGGGATGTTATCCCGGTGGAGTATGTGATGGGGCTCACAACGGCAAAACTTACGCGTGTGTTGATCTACGGAGAGGACGACGAGGATACCGAAGCTCTTAGATTGCGGTATCAGGAATCTTTCAATGAACGGGCTTTTGCCGGGAATGCAAAGGACTATCATGACAAAACACTGGGGATAGCAGGAGTTGGCGCTGTTAAAGTGATCCGGGCATGGAATGGTCCGGGAACAGTCAAGCTTGTGATTTTAGACAGTGTTTTCGGAAAGGCAACGGATGTATTGATTCAGACGGTACAGAAAGAATTTGACCCGAATAAAGACGGGCATGGCGATGGTCTTGCACCGATCGGGCACGCGGTGACAGTTGACACCGCATCCGAAGTCACTGTTAATATTGCGGCGATGATAACCTATGATAACGGGTATGACCTTAATACCTGCAAGACCCAGATTGAGACAGCCATAGAGGAGTATTTTGCCGGACTTAGAAAGAACTGGGAAAATCAGTCAAAACTGGTTGTGCGGATTGCGTCTATTGATGCAGCGATCATGGGCGTGAAGGGTGTGGTGGATGTGACCGGTACAACGCTTAACGGCGGGGGAAACGTTGAATTAACAGAATATGAGATCCCGGTACTGGGGGTGGTTACTTATGGCTGATCGTTATATCAATCTTAAGGAACTGCTCCCTTTGTATTTGCAGGCGTATAAGGAACTTGCCGCACCTATGGATGCGGAAACACCGGAGTTCCAGATAATTGAGGCGGAACATAACAGGATCATTGCCAACCGCTATATCGTGACCTGCGATGAGGAGGGCATTGTTCGGTACGAGCAACTCATGGGAATCCAGCCCAAGGCAGATGATACGTTGGAAGACCGGATCTTCAGATGCATAACAAAGTGGAATGTGTGTCTGCCGTACAATTATGCTTTCCTCGATCAAAAGTTAAGGGAACTATGCGGAGCTGAATATACGCTGGATCTGGACATTGCCGGTCAGACCGTAACGGTTAAGGTGGGACTTGCGCAGAAGAATCAGTATGATGTGGTCGCGGAAATGCTGGAAGAGATAGTTCCATGCAACTTACAGTTGAATCTTTCTTTACTGTACAATCAGTACCAGGCACTTAAACCATATCCACATATTATTCTGGCGCAGTTTACACATTGGGAATTGCGGAATTTGAGCATCCCCCGGAATTTAAGTGCTGCGGTAGAGAATATAGCGGCGTATACAGTAGATGATCTGGCACGCTTCACAGTGGAAGAGGTTGCGGATATAGGAATCAGAAAGAAGGTATGAGATGAAACTTACGGATTTATTAAAATTCAAGCTGTTTGAGAGAAAAGACACTGCAGATCTGGCGGTGGTCAACGAGAACTTCCAGACGGCGGAGAGCGAGATTGACAAGCGGCTGCTCAAAACTGCGGTGCAGAACACGAACACAGTCACAGAAGCGGGATATGCACTGGATGCCAGACAGGCGAATCCGAATGTTAAGGGATCGTTGGGCGCGCTGATTGATGCGCTAAACGAAGCTTTAACGCAACATAAGCGTTCAGGTGACCATGACGGCAGATACTATACCGAAACAGAGATAAATAATTTGCTTGCTAAAAAAATATCTGCATCACAGTATGGTGCATACTTTATTGGTTTGCAAGGCGACTACTGGAATATAGTCACTGAAAATGGTGTTAAATTTGTAACATTGGTAAACGGATGCTGCATACTTACAAGTAACACCACGTGTGATATCCATTTAGATATTTTACTACGTGATAACTTTGGCATTTATGCCGGGTGTAGTCCACACACGCATATGTTTAATATGGACAGCTTCAGGTCAGCTCTCAATATGTCAAAGCTGACATTTGATCCCAACCAGACATCTGTTCAAATAATTCTCTCAGAAAATGCTGTTAGTACCTATGATGTCAAAGAACTGTTGCTGGCGCAGAACCATTATGCAGGTCGTGATAATTTTTCCGGGTTACGATTTACACAGGATGGACGTGTCACACGTAAATATTATAACAATGGCAATATAGAGTGGGGCGATATTTATGTATGCCAATCTGCCGCGGATGCACAGGCTGGAACCCATAGTGTTATGATGCATCAGGGGAATATATTCCGAGTTGATATCTATGGTGCAAAATATGCTTAAGCTATTTTACCATAAACCTTGAGGAGATGTTTTATTTTAACAACAAAAAATGCCGTATTTATGCGACTTTAGGCGTTTTACAAACGCCTAATTATATTTAACGAAAAAGGAGAAATTTATGAAACTAAAAACATCAAAAGACACTTACGAAATTGTAAGTGCAAACCATGAAAACGGAAAATTGAATATTGTATTTGAAAACCAGTCCTGCGAATCTTTGCAGGATATTTTTTCGGTCAAAAATGATCTGGCACGGCTGGAGATTTATGATCATGATGAGCGGACTAGCATTATCACTGAGTATGTGGTGCTTGAACGTGTGGTGCTTGAGGATAATCATGCGACGGTAGTTCTCGGAAGAGAAAGTGATGACTATTCGCAGCGCGTCACGGATCTGGCATCAAAACTTGCGGAGGCATCGGCAACCGCATCGGAGATGGCGGAAACAGTTACCGCGACAAATAAGACGGTTGATGGAAATACAACCGATATTCAGAAGCTTGCTGCCGACATGGATTATCTGGCTATGCAGATGGAGGTGACATTGGATGAGTAAACATTATGAAAAGGTAAAAGGGTATTATGACAAGAATCTTTGGAGCAAAACCCGTGTGTACAATGCGGTAGGAAAGTGGATCACAGCCGGGGAATATGAGGAGATCACCGGGGAGACATATGAGGAACCGGCGAAGAAAAGTGCTGAGGAAGATACAACTATGATGTAGGAGGAGAATCATGAAACAGACGGAGAATTATGGCTTTAACGTACCGGAGGAACATGAATTTTATGATGTTGCAGCGCAGAATGAGAACTGGGAGAAGTTAGATGCGGCTTTAACACAAATCGAGAGCCGGCTGCAGGAAATTGCAGAAGCAAAACAGTAACAGAACCATAGTCATAGCGCCGAACAATTGATCTTTTTGATCGAGCGTCCGGCGCTATTCAGTTGGCACAAACCTGCATAAGCAGTGTTTTATACTTATAAGGAAAGAGAGGAAATGATATGGAATCAATCATCACAGCACTTATAACAGGCGGGCTGACGCTGATCGGCACGGTAATGACGGTCAGCAGTGGCCAGAAAAAGACGGACCATAAACTCGAGATGGCGCAGGCGGTCACGGACTGCAAGTTGGACGAGCTTACCAGAGAGGTAAGGATGCACAACAACTTCGCGCAGCGTGTGCCGGTCATTGAGGAACAGGTAAAAGTTATCAATCACCGCATTGCGGACTTAGAGGAGGGAAAGTAGTATGTTGAAAAATTGTGTACTCAGAGTATCAGTAGACACGCAGAAATGGGCGAAAGCCGCGGGCATCAGAGCGCTTAAGACGATGGCGCAGACTGCGGTTGCAGTAATCGGTACCGGAGCAGTAATCTCGGCAGTAGATTGGAAGATGGTAGTATCATCCGCGATTGTGGCGGGGGTTGTGTCGCTGCTCACGTCTGTTGCAGGAATTCCGGAAGTGGAGGGATAATTTATGGCGAACAAAAGAATTGGACAGGCAGGACTTGACCTTATCAAGCAGTACGAGGGATGCAGACTGGCAGCATACCGGTGCGCCGCCGGTGTATGGACCATCGGGTACGGTCACACGGCGGGCGTACATAGCGGCATGACAATCACACAGGCGCAGGCGGACGCATATCTGCAGCAGGACATTGCGAAGTTTGAGGGATACGTCAATAATCCCGCATACGTTCCGATCACGGAGCAGCTTAACCAGAATCAGTTTGATGCGCTGGCCAGCTTTGCCTTTAACTTGGGCGCCGGAAACCTCCGGAAGCTTTGCAAGGGCAGAACAGCGGCGCAGATCGCTAGAACTATGCCGAATTATAACAAAGCCAACGGCAAGGTGATGGCAGGATTAAAGCGGCGCCGAGCGGCGGAGCAGGCATTGTTTAACAAGCCGGTAAGCGTGGCGGCACCGGCACAGAATACGGAAAGCGAGGATTACAACATGAAGACGATCAAAAAGGGTAGCAAGGGCAACGCGGTAAAGGTATGGCAGATCATCATTGGCGCGGCGGCGGATGGCAACTTCGGCAGCGGCACGGAGCGCATGACCAAGACCTGGCAGGGCAACCACGGGCTGACGGCGGATGGCATCGTCGGGGCGAAGAGTTGGAAAGCGGGACTGGAAGCACTGTAATAGTATGACCGGTGGGAGAAATCCCGCCGGCTTTTTGACATCCGAAATAAAGAATATACGGGGGATTCAGAAACTTTTAGCATTTGGAGGGTAGAAAATTTGTAAAAAATGCGCATTGAACATCTGTTCGATGAAGTGATATTATAATCACATAAAAATAGCCCGGAACGTTGGGACGAAACCGAGCTACTTGGCTTAATTAAGTTGTATATAGTATAACATATTTCGACACTTTTCTCAAGTTTTTCTTGTAGTTCAATACAAATGCAGTATAATAAAAGAAAAACGTTGGGAGAGTGTAATTTATGAAGATGATAGGACTGGTTGCATATGGGTTTTCGGTAAAGGATTCAAGGAATCAACGACTGGAGCTGCATAATATTTTAGGAAGTAACATTATTCAAAAATTTAGCGAGCAAATTGCCTTAGATATTAACGAGTATAGTGATGATAAAAGTGCCGAACGTGTATTTTGCTTTGACAAGAATGAATCCGAGACTTATACAAACGATAATGGACAAGAAATATTTAGTGTGCTTTTTGCAAGGGTTAAAACTGGTGAATATGGTATGCAGTCTGAAATTGTTAACAGCACAACAGGGGAAGTTACTCACAAAAAATCTGAAAATGAGGCTGACGTAATGCCTTTTGGGTTTTCAATATGTGTTCCAGCAGGACAATGCGATAATGGAATTATTGTTTTACAAACAATAGGTAACTATGGAATAAAAGTTGCTTTGAATAGAAAACTAGATAGTATGGTTAAGCAATTGGATCCCGATTTGAGATTTGAAATGGGAGTAGTTGTGCCAAGACTTGTTCTAAATAGATTTTTTGAACACGGAGTATTAAAGGCGTTAAGATTTATTCAGTATGAAATACCTGCTGATGAATCTGAAAGATTGGGACTAAATCATAATACAAACGAGGCAAGTAAGGAAGTAATAATACGTAAGCCAGTTGGCTTTTTACAAAATAATGCGAGGAAACTTAATGAATGGAGAAATGGAGAAATAATTTATAGCGATGTAGTTCAAATAGAGGGTTTTGATTATGATGAATTAAAAATGGATTTCAAACTCGGTAAAACATCAAAGACAATTAGTTTAAAGAATATAGATAATTTACAGATGACAGAGGATGTAACAGATGAAGTAACATTGGAAGGTGGACATCCTACATTTGATACTTTAAAAAATGTAATGCGAGATACTGGAAAAGATTATCTGATTGAAAAGGGGCTAATTGTTGAATAAAGGAGGAATATTTTGCAAACCTTGAGGGAAGCAGTTGAATTTCTTATAAGTCCATCCATGCTGATTATAATATCTATATCAGCTTTTTTGATCGGGAGATTTTTTTTTAAGATAAGTAATGGCAAGTGTATCGATATCTTAAAGAATCACTTGAATTGTTTTAGAAAAGCGGGCGGTAAACTATCCGTAATATCTATCATTCTATATTTTGGCATTCCGTTATTGCTAGCGGTAGCTTTGGCAATGATTCACAAGATAGACAATAATGCTATCAATATTATTACTATAATAATTTCTATACTAACATCTATGTTTTTTACGGTTTTGGCTTTTGTCCTTGATATAAAAGTCAAAACAAGTGAAAGTAGCAGTTATTGCGCAAGTGATGCTAAAATTATAAGTGATGTTTTAAAAGATACTTATTATTCGATTATGTTTGAGATTTTATCCAGTATTATACTATTAATATTTTGCTTTATAGATTTGTTTGCATCAAAGTTTACGGTTATCGAAAGCGTTATTGTTTACTATATGACGTTAGTAATATTGGCAAATTTATTTATTGTACTTAAGAAGATTTATAAAGTGCTTGAAAAAATGATGAATTAGTTTTAAACAAGTTTCCCCGGTGAATCAAGTTTTCTTGACTCCCCGGGGGTTACTTTATATTCCCATCGGAACCCCAATCATCGCCGTAGAATCCGGCTACGTAGAAGCGATCGGTTGGAACCAGTACGGCGGATGGCGCATCGGCATCCGCAGCTTTGACGGGAAGCGCTACTATTATTATGCGCATCTGCGCCAGAACTATCCGTACCGGGAACAGTTGAAGGAGGGCGATGTCGTGACGGCAGGGGATGTGATCGGCTATATGGGGCATACCGGGTACAGCACGAAGGAAAATGTCAACAACATAGACACGGTTCATCTGCATTTCGGGCTGCAGCTGATCTTTGACGAGTCGCAGAAAGAGGGAAACAACGAGATCTGGGTGGACTGTTATAATCTGACGCGCTTTTTGTATAAGAACCGTTCCGCGGTGCAGAAAGTGGGGGAAAGCAGGGAGTGGAAGAGGACGCTGCAGATGACGGATCCGGCGGTTGTAAAATATCAGAAAACCGTAAAAAAACAGTGAAAAAATATTGACAATAGAAGCGGGAGGGTGGAAAATTTTGATATACGGATAGGGAGGAGGAGTGTCTGTGATAGAACGTCGATGGATTCAAAAAGGGTATCGGATTTTTTTTGCTATTGCACTTCTTATCTGTGTGGGAGGCATTCCGGCATATGCAGAAGAACTGGTACCGGACGCTGGGGAAATCACCGGCAGGGTATTATTTATCAGTTCTTATTCCTATGCATGGGAGACGGTTCCGGAGCAGATTTGCGGAATAAAAGAAGCGTTGGGCGACGGTGTACAGCTGGATTATCAGTTTATGGATACCAAAAATGTCGAGACGGCGGAGAGTGAACAGCTTTTTTACCAGACGCTTGCATACTATCTGAAGATGGTTCCGGCGTATGATGTTGTGATTGTAGGGGATGATGCGGCGTTTCAGTTTGCAATGACGTATCGGGATGAGCTGTTTGCGCAGACGCCGGTTGTTTTTGAGGGAGTCAATGACGGGGAACTGGCGAAGAAGGCGGCAGCAGACCCGCTTGTGACGGGCGTGGTTGAGACGCTCTCTTATGAGAATACGATCACGCTGGCAAAGAAGCTGTATCCGGATGCAAGACAGGTGGTAGGAATACTGGATGATACGGTGACCGGAGAGGGCGAACGCAAGGAATTCCAGTATTACGATACTGTTTTTCCAGAGTTGGACTTTGTAGAGATCGACGCTTCAAAGCTCTCCCAGGAAGAATTAAAAAGACAGGTTGCTGCGCTGGGGGAGGAGAGCATTCTGGTCTATATTATGTGCAGCAGGGATGGCGACGGGAATGTGTACGCGGCGGCGGAAGCGATCCAGATGCTGAGTGATGTGGCGCAGATTCCGATGTTTTCAATTGTCTCGCACGGTATGGGAAAAGGATTTTTAGGCGGCGAGATTGTCTCGCAGGAACAGATGGGAAAAAGGGCAGGAGAAATGGCGGTGCAGATACTGGAGGGCACGGATTGTGCAGGGATCTCCATTGTGATGGAGCCGCCGAAGGTATATTGCTTTGATGAAAATGTGATGCGCAGGTTTGGAATCAGTGCATCAAAGCTTCCCGGGGATGCAGTCATCATCAATCACAGGGAGACCTTCTGGGAAAAGAACCGGGATACGATCAGGGCAACGCTGGTGATTGCTGCCGTGGCGTTGGCAATGGTGGCATGGCTGGCGGTGGACAATATGCGCCGACGCAAAATGAACGAAGTGATTACCAGGGCAAACGAAAAACTGTCTTACAGTGCACATTATGATGTACTGACACACCTTAAGAACCGTAGTGTCTTTATGGAAGATATCAGGCAGCGGATTGTCTCCGGGGAAGAATTTACGGTTTTTATGTATGATCTGGATAATTTTAAGCGGGTGAACGACACCTACGGACACAATACAGGGGACGAGGTGCTGCGCGAAGTGGCACTTCGGTCGCTGGCGGTGGAGGATGGCCATTTCACACCGTACCGCCTGGCAGGAGATGAGTTTGTAGCACTGATCGACTGCGGCGATTACAGGGTCATAGAGCGATATGCATCTGGTTTGATGGAACGTCTGCAAAAGCCGTGCAGAATGGGAGAGGCGGACGAGACACTGGGAGTCAGTCTCGGAATCGCGGTGTGGCCGGAACACGGAGCGGATGCAACGGAACTTCTGGCAGCGGCGGATGCTGCAATGTATACAGTGAAGAAAAACGGAAAAAATGGATATGCATTTTATAAGGAGCCATGTGCACCATAGGAAACGGTGCACATGGCTCCTTTTTAAGAGTAGAAATACGACTTATTTTTTCATGCCGGCGCGTTTTCTTAAGGTTGGATCAAGAATACGCTTGCGGATACGAAGACTCTCCGGTGTAACCTCCAGGAGCTCGTCGACATCGATGAAATCGAGTGCCTGCTCCAGACTTAAAATCTTAGGCGGAACCAGAGTCAGTGCCTCGTCCGCAGAAGAGGAACGCGTGTTGGTCAGGTGCTTTTTCTTGCAGACATTCAATTCGATATCCTCGGCTCTGGAAGATGAACCAATGACCATGCCGGCGTATACCTTTTCGCCAGGTCCAATAAAGAGCGTACCGCGATCCTGTGCGGAAAACAGACCGTAGGTTACGGACTCACCGGTCTCAAATGCGATCAGGGAACCGAGCTTGCGGTAAGCGATCTCGCCCTTGTACGGTGCATAGCCGTTGAAAATGGTGTTGATGATACCGTTACCCTTGGTATCCGTCATAAATTCACCACGGTAACCGATCAGGCCGCGGGACGGGATGTTGAACTCCAGACGTGTGTAACCGCCGGTAATCGGTTTCATGTTCAGCATTTCGCCCTTGCGCTGGCTTAACTTTTCGATGACGGCACCGGTAAATTCATCCGGTACATCGACATAAGCAAGCTCCATCGGCTCTAACTTCTTGCCGTTCTCATCCGTGTGGTAGAGAACTTCAGCTTTGCTGACGGCAAACTCATAACCCTCGCGGCGCATGTTCTCAATCAGTACGGACAGATGAAGCTCACCGCGGCCGGATACTTTGTAGGAATCCGGGCTGTCCGTTTCCTCGACACGCAGAGAAACATCGGTGTTTAATTCGCGGAACAGACGGTCTCTTAAATGACGGGAGGTAACGAATTTACCCTCCTGTCCGGCGAGCGGGCTGTCATTTACGATGAAATTCATGGACAGTGTCGGCTCGGAAATTTTCTGGAACGGAATGGCAACCGGATTCTCAGGTGCGCAGATGGTATCACCGATATGGATATCTGCAATACCGGAAATAGCTACGATGGAACCGATCTTTGCCTCTGTGACATCCACCTTGTTCAGACCGTCAAACTCGTAAAGCTTGCTGATGCGGACGCGTTTCTGCTTGTCAGGCTCGTGGTGGTTGACAACAACCGCCTCCTGATTGACTTTTAAGCAGCCGTTGTCGACCTTTCCGATACCGATACGTCCGACATATTCGTTGTAATCGATGGTGCTGATCAATACCTGGGTGTTGGCGTCCGGATCGCCCTCCGGTGCAGGGATATAGTCAAGGATCGTGTCGAACAGCGGAGTCATATCCTTTTTGTTGTTCACCAGATCGTCAAGCTCGCGGACTGCGTAGCCGTCTCTTGCAGAAGCAAAAAGGAACGGGCAGTCAAGCTGCTCCTCGGAAGCGTCCAGATCCATGAAAAGCTCAAGCACTTCGTCCACAACCTCGTTCGGACGTGCCTCCGGACGGTCGACTTTGTTGAGACACACGATAACCGGAAGAGAAAGCTCGAGCGCTTTCATCAGAACGAACTTGGTCTGCGGCATAACGCCCTCGAAAGCGTCAACGACCAGCACAACGCCGTTTACCATCTTAAGGACACGCTCAACCTCGCCGCCGAAATCAGCGTGGCCAGGGGTGTCGATGACGTTGATCTTAGTTCCTTTATAAGTAATCGCTGTATTTTTGGAAAGAATCGTGATACCACGCTCTCTCTCAATATCATTAGAGTCCATGACACGCTCCTGAACCTCCTGGTTCTCACGGAACACGCCGCTCTGTTTTAACAATTCATCGACCAGAGTGGTCTTGCCGTGATCGACATGGGCGATAATTGCAATGTTACGGACATCTTCACGTTTCATTTTCATATACAAAATCTCTCTTTCCTGTGTGAAACCTAGTCTAAAAAAGTAACCAATCTATTTTATCATATTTTCGGAGATGCGCAAGTGGTACTTGCGACAAAATCCGCCATTTCATTCCCTTTGTTATCGACATGTTGCATGAAAATTCTGGCACCGGACGTGATAAAAATAATGTGTCAGGCAGATCATACCAGCAGAACGGAACGAAAAAGAAGAACAACGCAAAAAAGAGTATGGTCGTAAGAAGGGAGAAAGATTCATGGCAGATAAAATTTTTGAAAACAACCAGGTGTCAATTATGGGAGAGATTGTATCCGATTTCCGGTTCAGTCACGAAGTGTACGGAGAGGGATTTTATATGGTGGATGTGGCAGTGAACCGCCTGAGCAATTATCTGGATTACATTCCGCTAATGATATCCGAACGGTTGATTGACGTAAATGCAGATTACATAGGACAGATCATTTATGTGAACGGGCAGTTCCGTTCGTTTAACCGGCATGAGGAGAAAAAGAACCGCCTTGTCTTATCGGTGTTCGTGCGGGAACTGGAGTTTTTGGAGGAGCTGCAGGAGGATATGAAGAGCAACCAGATTTTTCTGGACGGATATATCTGCAAGGAACCGATTTACCGGAAGACGCCGCTGGGACGGGAGATTGCGGATCTTCTGATCGCCGTCAACCGTTCCTACGGAAAATCAGACTATATTCCATGCATCTGCTGGGGTAGAAACGCCCGGTTTGCCTCCGGCTTTGAGGTGGGAGGACATGTGCAGGTATGGGGCAGAATCCAGAGCCGGGAATACGTCAAAAAGATCTCGGAGCTTGAGACGGAAAAACGGGTGGCTTACGAGGTGTCCGTCAGCAAGGTGGATTTTTTAGAGGAATAATCGAAAGTTCCGTTATTGACAACCGTTGTTGATAGTGCTATGTTAATTTTAACTATATGATACATATTTTGATAGAGGTTGCGTGCTTTAAGAGTAGTTTTCCGGATGTGACAGGCACAGGGGAAGGGAAGCAAAAGGAAAGCATGCCGAAAGAGCAAGGCACCTGCTGCCCTGGTTCTTGGGCATAAAGCTAAGAACTTTATGACTGTCATCTTTGCAGATGGGGCGCTATCGGTTCTGTATAATGGCATGCAGATATGCGGCAGAAGAATCAGACCGGCTCATCGAGCCGGCTTTTTTTTACTTTTTTATTCTGACTCTGATCTGACAGGGGCAAAATTGTACCATGGGCATATATTAACATAGGAGAAACGGAGGATTGACATGGCGATATTCAAGGGCGCTGGTGTAGCGATTGTTACACCCATGAAGGAAAATGAAGAGGTAAATTACGACAAGCTGGAGGAACTGGTCGAATGGCAGATTGAGCAGGGAACGGATGCGATTGTGATTGTGGGAACGACCGGAGAGAGTTCGACGCTCACTACGGAGGAGCATTCCGATGTGATCCGGGCAGCAGTGCGTTTTGCAAAGCATCGTGTTCCGGTCATTGCCGGCACCGGTTCCAACTGCACCAGAGAGGCGATTCACCTTTCCGAAGAGGCGGAAAAGGCAGGAGCAGACGGACTTTTGGCTGTGACCCCGTACTACAACAAAGCGACACAGGGCGGATTGATCCGTTACTATACAGAGATTGCCGAGGCGGTAAAGCTTCCGATTATCATGTACAACGTTCCTGGACGTACCGGCTGCAATATTCTGCCGGAGACCGCAGCCACACTCTTTAAGAACGTGGAGAACATTGTGGGTATCAAGGAGGCGACCGGCAGTCTGGCTCAGGCATCCAGGCTGATGTACTTAACGGACGGCAAGATTGATTTATATTCCGGCGAGGACGGCATCGTGGTGCCTCTGATGGCAATCGGTGCGATCGGTGTGATTTCCGTGTGGTCGAATGTGGCGCCGGCGGATGTGCACGATATGTGCGCGGCTTTCTCCGCGGGGGATCTTTTGCGCGCGAGAGAACTGCAGTTAAAGGCACAGCCGCTTGTGGATGCGCTGTTTTCCGAGGTAAACCCGATTCCGGTGAAGAAAGCATTGAATCTGATGGGACTGGAAGTGGGACCGCTTCGTTCCCCGCTCACGGAGATGACACCGGAGAATGCCGCGAAGCTTGCAGAAGCGATGAAAAATTACGGAATAAAGTTAGCATAAAAGAACAGATGACTCCGGCGGAAGGGAGCCGTAAGGCCATCCGCCGGAGTATGTGTCTGCACCGCTGGCTGCATGCGGCACGCGGAGCGGGCAGTACAGAGAAGAGAGGATAACGTACGATGATTAAGGCAATCATGAATGGATGCAATGGTAAAATGGGACAGGTCATCTCCGCAATCTGCAAGGAGGATCCGCAGATTGAGATCGTGGCGGGAGTGGATCTCTATGACGGGATCAAAAATGACTATCCGGTATTCCCGAATATTTCCGTCTGCGATGTGAAGGCGGATGTCATCATCGATTTTTCCAATGCGAAGGCCGTGGACGATCTTCTGGTCTATAGTGTGGATAAAAAGATTCCAGTGGTTCTGTGCACGACGGGATTGTCGGAGGAACAGATGGAGCAGGTAAAGGCGGCATCGGGGCAGGTAGCAGTATTAAAGTCCGCGAATATGTCGCTGGGAATCAATCTGCTGATGCAGCTTTTAGCGCAGGCGGCAACGATTCTTGCGCCGGCAGGATTTGACATGGAGATCGTGGAGAAGCATCACAACCAGAAGCTGGATGCACCGAGCGGCACAGCGCTGGCGCTGGCGGACTCCATGAATGATGCGCTGGGACATGTCTATGAATACAAATATGACAGAAGCAGCGAGCGCAAAAAGAGAGATCCGCACGAGATCGGAATCTCGGCAGTGCGCGGAGGCAGCATCGTCGGGGAGCATGAGGTCATCTTCGCGGGACTCGACGAGGTCATTGAGTTCAAGCATACCGCATATTCCCGCAGCGTCTTTGGAAAAGGGGCTGTGGAGGCGGCAAAGTTCCTCGCCGGGAAAGAGGCAGGATTTTATGATATGCAGGATGCGATCCGGGCAACGATGGAACAGGCAGACTGATTGGACAGGCAGACGGATAAGGCAGATTGAAAGCAGATACAGATGGATCGAATGGGAACAGGAGCGTGGAAACGTTTTCTGTTCCCATTTTTATACAGGGCAGAAAACGAACAAAATCTGGTCAGCAGTGCGCGGATATGTTACTATTTGAGAGGTATCTTCGATTTTGATATTCTGAGGGGGAACATATGGAAAAATATATGGAAACAGATCTGCGGTATTTAAAAAGTCTGGCAAATCAGTATCCGACCGTGGCTGCGGCAGCGACGGAGATCATTAACCTGCAGGCGATTTTAAGCCTGCCAAAGGGAACAGAACATTTCATTACAGATATTCACGGCGAGTACGATCAGTTCCAGCACGTGATCCGGAACGGTTCCGGAGCGATTAAGCGCAAGATCGAGGAAGAATTCGGGAATGCGATCAGTGCGGGAGAGAAGAAAGTGATTGCGACCCTGATCTATTATCCGGAGCAGAAGCTAGAGCAGGTGTTAAAGACAGAAGAAAATATGGAGGACTGGTATAAGGTCTCCCTGTACCGGCTGATCCGCATCTGCAAGAGCGCTTCGTCAAAATATACCAGATCCAAGGTGCGAAAAGCGCTGCCGAAAGATTTTGCGTATGTGATCGAGGAACTGCTGACCGGCAGACCGGATGTCTCCGATCAGGAAGCTTATTATAATGAGATCATCCGGTCTGTGATCCGCACAGGCAGGGCGCCGGAGCTTGTGATTGCGTTCTGCAATCTGATCCGCAGGCTTGTGGTGGATCATCTGCATGTGGTGGGAGATATTTTCGACAGGGGACCGTACCCGAATCTGATTATGGATACCTTGATGCAGCATCATTCCGTGGATATTCAGTGGGGGAACCACGATATATACTGGATGGGAGCGGCGGCGGGAAGCAGACCCTGCATCTGCAACGCGATCCGTATCTCTGCCAAGTACGGCAATCTGAACCTTTTAGAGGACGGATACGGCATCAATCTGGTGCCGCTCGCCAGACTTGCCATGAGCAGATACGACAAGGATCCCTGCACCTGCTTTAAGCTGGATTACCGGGAGGATGAGTACGATGTGCGTGACGCCATGCTGGATGAGAAAATGCACAAGGCGATTACGGTGATCCAGTTCAAGCTGGAGGGACAGATGATCATGCGTCACCCGGAGTTCGGGATGGATGAGCGGCTTTTGCTGGACAAGATCAATATCGAAAAAGGAACGGTGTGTGTGGAGGGGAAGGAATACCCGATGAAGGATCTGAACTTCCCGACGATCGACTGGAAGCATCCGTATGAACTGTCATCGGAGGAGGAGGACGTCATGGAGCGGATCACGCAGGCGTTCTTGAACTGTGAAAAATTACAGCGTCACGTCCGTTTTCTGTTCACACAGGGCAGCCTGTACAAGGTCTACAACGGGAACCTGCTCTACCACGGCTGTGTGCCGATGAACGAGGACGGAACCTTTACCAGAGTAAATGTGTACGGAAAAGAATATTCCGGCAAGGCGCTCTACGATGTGCTGGAGAATTACGCGAGAAAAGGGTACTACGCGATTGATCCCGGGGAGAAGAAAAAGGGGCTGGATATCTTGTGGTTTATCTGGGAAAACCAGAATTCCCCGGTGTTCGGAAAAGCAAAAATGACGACGTTTGAGCGCTATTTTATCGCGGACACAGCGACGCACCAGGAGCCGAAGAACCCGTACTACCGCCTGCTGGAGGAGGAAGAGGTGGTCAACCGCATCCTCTCGGAATTCGGGCTTGAGGGCGCGGAGGCACATATCATCAACGGCCATATTCCGGTGGAGGCGAAGCGGGGAGAGTCCCCGGTAAAATGCGGCGGGAAGCTGCTCATTATTGACGGCGGATTCTCCAAGGCCTACCAGCCGAAGACGGGGATTGCGGGATATACGCTGATCTATAATTCCTACGGTCTGGTGCTTGCGGCGCATGAACCGTTTGAGTCGGTCGAAAAGGCGGTGCAGGACGGAAGCGATATCGCGTCGCATACGATTCTGGTGCAGCATGTCGTGCGACGCAAGCTGGTGGCGGATACGGACATTGGAAGGGAGCTGCGCGCTTCGATCCGTGATCTGGAGGCGCTGCTGCAGGCATACCGGGACGGCATCCTGGTGGAGAAGATTTAAATAGAAAGATAGAAGGAAGCAGGAAAAGAATATGTATATCGGAAATCATCTCTCGGCGTCAAAGGGCTATGCGGCGATGGGGCGGATGGCAGTGAAGCTGGGAGCAAATACATTTGCATTTTTTACAAGAAATCCGAGAGGCGGTGCGGCAAAAGCGATTGATCCGGCGGATGTGGAAAAGCTGCTGGAACTGATGCGGGAGCAGCAATTTGGAAAACTGGTGGCGCATGCACCTTACACGATGAATCTGTGCGCAGCGAAGGAGGATATCCGCAAGTTTTCTAAGGAGATGATCGCGGACGATCTGCGCCGGATGGAGTACACGCCGGGGAATTACTACAATTTTCACCCGGGTTCCCATGTCGGACAGGGGGCGGATGCCGGAATCGAATGGATTGCGGAGGCACTTAACGAGGTGCTCACGCCGGAGCAGACGACGACGGTTCTGCTCGAGACGATGGCGGGAAAAGGCAGTGAGGTGGGCAGAAGCTTTGAGGAACTGCGCGCGATTATTGACCGTGTAGAGCTGTCCGATAAGCTTGGCATCTGTCTGGATACCTGTCATGTCTGGGATGCTGGATATGATATTGCGGGAGATCTGGATGGTGTCCTGGAGGAATTTGACCATGTGATCGGTCTGAACCGCCTGTGCGCGGTACATTTTAACGACAGCATGAACGACCGCGGTTCGCACAAAGACCGCCATGCCTGCATCGGCAAGGGAAAGATCGGGCTGGATGCGATGCGGCGTGTGGCGACGCATCCGCTGCTTTCGGACAAGCCGTTTATTCTGGAGACTCCGAATGACGATGAGGGATACCGCAGAGAGATTGCACTTTTCCGGGAGTGGAGGGAGTAGATAAGAATCCAGAGAAATACATTGCTTTTTAGAAGTGTGTGTGTTATACTTCAAATCACATGAATGCGAAAGCTTTTTCATGCAAATATTTGCCCACCAAGAGATTGGTTAAGCCCATACGGACAGGCGGGGCAGCTGCCGATGGTGGAGAGATCCACGTTATTGATTGAGTTAGAAGCTCAAATTTTATAAGTTGATGACGACTGCAGACGAAGGACTGCAGGACCCTGAATCGTATGCGATAGAGATATCACTTGTGAAACGGTCAATAAGAGTAGTAATAGCAAATATTTGCTGGCGAAGATGCCAACGTAGACTCTGATAATAGTTTTTGCAGCATGTAGGACAGATTACATAAAGTATGACTATGAGAATGTGACAAGGCAGGTGATGTGTGCGCAGCATACAGGCATCTGTCTTTTTTTGTGTAATAGGAAACTTCGTCCCTATTACATAAAAACGCTCCGGGCAGGATTCTTTCTTGTGCTACAGAAGATGCCGTGTTATGCGAAAGCATGAAAGTCATGCTTCCTGTAGAGCCAAAAGCTCTGCCGGACGGCATGCGCACTGCGGCAGGGAGCATCAAAACAGAATGTGAGGAGAATCATGGAAGCAGGATCCCAGAAGCGCGCTCCGGTCTACGAAGCGCTGGAACAATTAAAAAAGAGAAGAGTCGTTCCTTTCGATGTGCCGGGGCACAAGAGAGGGCGTGGCAACCCGGAGCTCGTGGAACTTCTGGGGGAGAAATGTGTGAGTCTGGATGTGAATTCCATGAAGCCGCTTGACAACCTGTGCCATCCGGTGTCGGTTATCAAAGAGGCGGAGGAACTGGCGGCGGAGGCTTTCCGGGCAGATCACGCGTTTTTTATGGTGGGAGGAACAACGTCCTCCGTGCAGAGCATGGTGTTGTCGGTCTGTCGTGCCGGGGATAAGATCATCCTGCCGCGCAATGTACATAAGAGTGTGATCAATGCGCTGGTACTCTGCGGCGCTATTCCGGTCTATGTGAATCCGGAGGTGGACAAAAAGCTTGGCATTTCACTCGGTATGGAGATCTCGGAGGTGGAGCGGGCGATTCTGGAGAATCCGGGCGCGGTGGCGGTTCTTGTGAACAATCCGACTTATTACGGAATCTGTTCCGATTTGCGCTCCATCGTGAAGCTGGCACATGAACACGAGATGCTTGTGCTTGTGGATGAAGCGCACGGCACCCATCTGTATTTCGGGGAGGACCTTCCGGTCTGCGCGATGGATGCCGGTGCAGATATGGCGTCCGTCTCCATGCACAAATCCGGAGGAAGCTTAACACAGAGTTCCCTGCTTTTAACCGGCAAAAATGTCAACTGGGAGTATGTCAGCCAGATTATCAACCTCACACAGACGACAAGCGCGTCTTATCTTCTGATGTCAAGTCTCGATATCTCGCGGAGAAATCTGGCGCTGCGCGGAAGGGAATCGTTCCGCAAAGTGGCGGAGATGGCGGAATACGCCAGGGCGGAGATCAACGACATCGGCGGATATTATGCTTACGGCAAGGATATGGTGAACGGCGGAAGCGTCTATGACTTTGATGTGACGAAGCTCTCGGTCTACACGCGGGGAATCGGTCTGGCAGGAATCGAGGTCTATGATCTGTTGCGGGATGAGTATGATATCCAGATTGAGCTGGGGGACATTGCCAACATCTTAGCCTACATTTCAATCGGCGACCGCATCCAGGATATCGAGCGGCTGGTGGGAGCGTTGGCAGACGTCAAACGCTTGTATTCCAAGGATCCTGCACAGATGTTAAATACAGAATATATAAATCCGACCGTTCTTGTTTCACCGCAGGCGGCTTTTTACGCAGAGAAAAAATGCATGCCGATCCGGGAGACGGCAGGAAAGATCTGCGGAGAGTTTGTGATGTGCTATCCGCCGGGAATTCCGATTCTCGCGCCGGGTGAGATGATTACGCCGGAGATCATCGAATATATCATCTATGCCAAGGAGAAGGGCTGCTCCATGCAGGGAACGGAAGATCCGGCGGTGGAGCACTTAAATGTCTTAGTGGATGACCGGCAGGTGTGGAAATAAGACCGCCGGAAGAATAGCTCTTAAGGAAGAGCATACAGTCAGGAAGAACAGGCGTAAGGAAGCAGCAGACCGTGCGATACGGTCTGGGGAAGGTGGAAGAGAGCGTGGAGTTATGGTTTTCGGATAATCAGACCGATCATGTGAAGGTGTCGGTCAAAGTGGAGAAGCAGTTGTTCGGGGAGCAGACGGATTTTCAGAGGATCGACGTGTTTGAATCCAGGGAATTCGGCAGATTTTTAAGCTCCGATGGCAGCATCGTCTTCTCAGAAAAGGATGAGTTCATCTACGATGAGATGATTGTGCATGTGCCGATGGCGGTGCATCCGCATGTGAAAAAAGTGCTGGTCATCGGTGGAGGAGACGGCGGTGTGGCGAGAGAACTTTCCTATTATGAAGAGATCGAGCAGATCGACGTCGTGGAATCCGACCGGACATTCGTGGATGTGTGCAGGAAGTTTTTCCCGGACAACGCCTGCGGACTGGAAGATCCGCGCGTCAATATCTATTACGAGGATGGACTGCGCTTTCTGCGCACAAAGCATGATGCCTACGATCTGATCATCAATGATGCGATCGATCCGCTCGGGCATACGGCGGGATTGTTCACCAAGGAATTTTATGGGAACTGTTACCGCGCATTAAAAGAAGACGGCATTATGGTCTACCAGCACGGCAGTCCTTTTTATGACGAGGATGAGGAGTCCTGCCGCGTGATGCACCGCAAGGCGAGTCACAGTTTCCCGATCAGCCGTGTGTATCAGGCGCACATTCCGACCTGTTCCTCCGGGTACTGGCTGTTCGGATTTGCGTCAAAAAAATATCACCCGCTGACGGATCTGAATGTGGAGCGCTGGAAAGCGCGCGGGATCAAGACCTGGTATTATACGACCAATCTTCATAAGGGAGCGTTTATGCTGCCAAAATATGTCGAGGATATGCTTGAGGAAGAGGAAGGCAGAAGGTAAATGGCAGATGCGGGACAGAACGGACTCTGACGGGACAGTCAGCGGAGCGTTCTGTCATCCGTTGGCAGAATGATATAAATAATATAAAAATAGAAAATACAGCCGCAGGACGGCAGAATGAGAGGATAAGTAGATGGGAAGATTATTGATTATCGGATGTGGCGGAGTAGCAGGGGTGGCAATTCACAAATGCTGCCAGAACAGCAAGACTTTTTCGGAGATCTGCATTGCAAGCCGCACAAAAGAAAAATGTGACGCGTTAAAAGAAAAGCTGCAGGGAACGACGGATACAGTGATCACGACAGCGAAGGTGGATGCGGATAATGTGGATGAACTGATCGCACTGATCCGTGACTACAAGCCGGATGCCGTGTTAAATGTGGCGCTGCCTTACCAGGATCTGACGATTATGGATGCCTGCCTGGCATGCAAGGTGGACTACATCGATACCGCGAACTACGAACCGGAAGATACCGACGACCCGGCGTGGCGTGCAATTTATGAGAAGCGCTGCAAGGAGGCGGGCTTTACCGCGTACTTCGATTATTCCTGGCAGTGGGCATATCAGAAACGCTTTACAGATGCCGGCATCACGGCGCTTCTTGGCAGCGGCTTTGACCCGGGCGTGACGAGCGTGTTTACCGCCTATGCGCTGAAGCATTATTTCGATGAGATCGAGTACATCGATATCTTAGACTGCAACGGTGGAGACCACGGTTATCCGTTCGCCACCAATTTCAACCCGGAGATCAACCTCCGCGAGGTATCCGCAAACGGCTCCTACTGGGAGGACGGACACTGGGTAGAGACAAAACCGATGGAAATTAAAAGAGAATATAATTTCCCACAGGTTGGCGAGAAAGACATGTATCTGCTTCATCATGAGGAGATCGAGTCTCTGGCAAAGAATGTGCCGGGAGTCAAGCGCATCCGTTTCTTCATGACCTTCGGTCAGAGCTATCTGACACATATGCAGTGTCTGGAGGATGTCGGAATGCTCTCCACTTCCCCGATCCAGTATGAGGGAAGAGAGATCGTGCCGATCCAGTTCTTAAAGGCATTGCTTCCGGACCCGGCGTCACTGGGTCCTAGAACCGTTGGCAAGACGAACATCGGCTGTATTTTTACCGGCAAGAAGGACGGCAAGGAAAAGACGATCTATATCTACAATGTCTGCGATCATCAGGAGTGCTACAGAGAGGTCGGCTCACAGGCGATCTCCTACACGACGGGAGTTCCGGCAATGATCGGCGCGGCACTTGTCGTAGATAAGGTGTGGGATAAGGACGGTGTCTTTAATATCGAAGAGTTTGATCCAGACCCGTTTATGGATATGCTGAACCAGTACGGACTGCCGTGGGTTGTCGATGAGAACCCCAAGACGGTAGCGTAGCCGTTTGCAAAAAGAGTAGGACACGGACAGGGAGAGACGAGAGCAATGAAGTGGAGTGAACTTCCAACCCCATGCTATGTGGTGGATCAGAAAAAATTAAAAGAGAATTTAACGATATTACATAATCTGGAGCAGGACACGGGATGCCATGTCCTGCTGGCGCAGAAAGCGTTTTCCACATATGCGCTCTATCCGTTGATCGGACAATACATCAGCGGCACGACAGCGAGCGGACTCTACGAGGCGCGTCTCGGCGCAGAGGAGATGGGGCGTGAGAACCATGTGTTTGCGCCGGCGTACAAGGACAGCGATATGGAGGAACTGGTCACGCTCTGCGACCATGTGATTTTTAATTCCTTTGCGCAGTATGGCAGACACAGGGAGAAGGTGGCGGCGCGGAATGCCGCCAGTGGTACGGAGCACCGTGTCAGCATCGGACTTCGGATCAATCCGGAGTATTCCACGCAGGAGGGACATGCGATCTATGATCCCTGCGCGCCCGGTTCCAGACTCGGCATGACAAGAGAGGCGTTTGAGAAAGGACTTGCCGGACTTGGCATGAGACGGCAGGAGGATGGAAGCTATGAACTGCCGGAGGATGTGGAGGGACTTCATTTTCACACGCTCTGCGAGCAGGACGCGGATGATCTGGAATGCACGTTTTATGCGTTTGAGGAGCAGTTTGCTTCTTATTTAAAACAGGTCCGGTGGCTGAACCTGGGCGGAGGACATCATATTACCAGACCGGGTTACCAGATAGAGCGTTTAAAGAAGCTTATCGGCTATATCAGGGAGACCTACGGACTTGCAGTGTATCTGGAGCCCGGCGAGGCGGTTGCCTTAAATGCGGGATATCTGGTAACGGAAGTGTGCGATATTGTACACAACGGGATGGATATTCTGATTCTGGATGCGTCTGCGGCGTGTCATATGCCGGACGTTCTTGAGATGCCGTATCGTCCACCGCTTCGGGACGGATTTGCGGCGGGGGAGCAGAAATACACCTATCGGCTGTCCTCGCTCACCTGTCTGGCGGGGGACGTCATCGGGGACTACAGTTTCACACATGAGATTCAGATCGGCGACCGTCTGGTGTTTGAGGACATGGCAATCTACTCGATGGTGAAGAATAATACCTTTAATGGAATTCCGCTTCCGTCGATCGCAATGCTTCGGGAAGACGGGGAGGTTGAGATGTTAAAGCAGTTCGGCTATGAAGATTTCAAAGGGCGGTTGTCATAACCGGTTTTGAAAGACATCCGGGACAAGGGAAGATGACTTGGATGAGGGTAGAGGAAATGGAGAAAAAGATGCAAAAGTGTGCAGAAGATCCAAAAGAGAGAATGACAACGCCGCAGGCGGACGGATTTTTTATGCCGGGGGAGTACGAACCGCATGACGGCTGCATTCTGATCTGGCCGTCGCGCCCGGGTTCCTGGATTTACGGCGCACGCGATGCGCGGATTGCATTCCGGGATGTGATTGCAGCGATTGCGCAGAGTGAAAACGTATATGTGGCAGCCGGGCGGGATGCCATTGACTCCGCGCGAGAGATGCTGACCGGTGAGGACGCGCCGTGGAAAAAGCGGGTGACGGTCTTTGAACTGGAGACAGACGATGCCTGGGCAAGAGATGTGGCGCCGACCTTTGTGAAAGACGGCGCCGGCAGGATGCGGGCAGTGAATTGGTCATTTAACGCTTGGGGAGGATCGGTGGACGGACTGTATGCATCCTGGGCGTTGGACGATGCGTTTGCAAAGGCGTTTGCCGCAAAGTATGGCTATGCGTGTTACGATGCCGCGCCGTTTGTACTGGAGGGCGGATCGATTCACAGCGACGGTGAGGGGACGCTTCTGGTGACGGAGGCGTGCCTTTTGAGCGCGGGGCGCAATCCGGGGCTTACGCGCGAGGAGATCGAGGAGAAGCTTAGAACTTATCTTGGCATAGAAAAAGTGCTGTGGCTGCCGCGTGGAATCTATCAGGATGAGACGAACGAACATGTGGATAACGTCTGCGCGTTCCTGCGCCCGGGCGAGGTGGTGCTTGCCTGGACGGACGATGAAACAGATCCCCAGTATCCGCTATCACAGCAGACGCTTGCGTACCTGGAGGGCGAGACGGATGCGCGCGGAAGAAAGCTTGTCATTCACAAGCTTCCGATTCCCGATCATCCGGTCTGCATTACAGAGGAGGAACTGGCAGGTTATTCGTTTGCCGAAGGGGAGGATGAGCGGGAGGCGGGAGAGCGTCTTGCGGCATCCTACGTGAACTTTTATTTTTCCAACGAGGCAGTCATCCTTCCGGCGTTCGGCGGGGAGAATGAGGAGAGCGACAGGCGCGCGGCCGCACTGCTTGCGCAGTGGAATCCGGGGCGGAAGATTATCCCGGTGCAGGCGCGTGCGATTTTAGTCGGCGGCGGGAATATCCACTGTATTACACAGCAGATCCCGGCGGCAAAAAAGTGAGCGTGTTAAAAGAGGAACTGCGGTAAAAGTGGGGCAGCTGCAAAAATGCAGCAACAAAAACGCAGCAGTGACAAAGAGGACAGAGACAAAATGAGGAAAAAAGCATGAACAGAGTGAAAGTGGCGGCAATTCAGATGCGCTGTGCGGCATCTTTGGAGGAGAATTTAAAAAAGGCGGAAGCCATGGTGCGAAAGGCGGCGGCAGAGGGAGCAAATGTGATCCTTCTGCCGGAACTTTTTGAGAGGGAATATTTTTGCCAGCAGCGCCGGTATGACTTTTATCATTATGCGAAGCCTGTGATGGAGAACGATGCGGTGCGCATGGGCATGCGGCTTGCCGCGGAGCTTGGTGTGGTGCTCCCGATCAGCTTTTATGAGCGGGATGTGAACAACCTGTACAATTCCATCGCCTGCATCGACGCGGACGGAACGGTGCTCGGCGTTTATCGCAAGACGCATATCCCGGATGATCATTACTATCAGGAAAAGTTCTATTTTACGCCGGGGGATACCGGATTTCAGGTATTTTCTACGCGCTACGGCAGAATCGGCGTGGGAATCTGCTGGGATCAGTGGTTTCCGGAGAGCGCGCGCTGTATGGCGCTTGCAGGGGCGGAGCTGCTTTTTTATCCGACGGCGATCGGATCGGAACCGATCTTAGAGTGCGACAGTATGCCGCACTGGAGACGCTGTATGCAGGGACATGCGGCAGCCAATCTGATGCCCGTTGTTGCGGCAAACCGGATCGGGGAGGAGACGGTAGAACCCTGTGAGGAAAACGGCGGACAGCGTTCGGCGCTTGTTTTTTACGGATCGTCTTTCCTGACCGATGAGACCGGAGAAATTCTGGCGGAGGCAGGGCGCGACGAGGAAGAGATACTGGTGCAGGAATATGACCTGGACGAGCTGGATGCCAGACGGCTGGAGTGGGGGCTGTTCCGCGACAGGCGCCCGGAGTGCTACGGCATCATCAGCGGCAGGTAAAAGAAATATATTGTTGACATGGAAACAATAATGAGATACAGTAGGAACTGGGAACAAAATACCATGTTAGAAAAAGGAAGAGTCTGCATGAAAGATCGGGAAGAGCTGTTAAAAGAAATCGCGCTCATGCTGGAGCGGCAGGATATGCTTTCCAAACTGACGGAAAACCAGTGTCTGGATGAATACGGCTATTCGGAGACACACTGTATCGACTATATCGGAAGACTGGAACTGCCGAACGTCACGAAGGTGGCGGAGCACATGGGGATGACGCGCGGCGCGATCAGCAAGATGACCAGGAAGCTTCTTGCCAAAGGGCTGATCGAAAAATATACGCTGGAGACGAACAAAAAGGAAGTATATTTCAAGCTCACGGATCAGGGCAGGCTTTTGTTTGATGAGCATGCGAAGCGCCATAAGCGATGGGAGAAGCGCGATATGGAATTTCTGGCGCGCTATTCCGTCGAGGATGTGAGGACGGTGAGCCGTTTTATGACGGAGTTCAACGGCTATCTGGAAGAGCAGATTGAGACGATTACAGGGACGCAGGCAGAAGGATGATATTGTGTAATAGGAACGAAGTTTCCTGTTACACAAAAAAGAATCCTGCAGGCAGGATTCTCATGTGTTACTGTTGTATGAAATGTAATTGTTAAGCGTTTAACACTTCAAGAAGCGTAAGCAGCTTCTCTACCGTGTCCTGGCTGATGTTGTTTGCTGCGATAAAATTGCTTACCGTCGTTGCAACATCTTCGGAAGTCTCTGCAGTGGATGCGGATGCGACGGTGTTCGTATCGCTTCCCATATAGGAGAGAACCTTCTGGACATAATTCTGTGTCTCGCTAAACGGTGGAATACCGCCGTATTTATCGACATTTGCACTGCCGGCGTTGTATGCCGCAAGTGCAAGAGAGGTATCACCGTTGTACCTGGCAAGCAGCTGGGAGATCAGATTCGCACCGCCCATGATATTCTGGTAGGCGTCGTAGGAATCTGTGACACCGAGAGATGCTGCGGTGGCAGGCATCAGCTGCATGATACCGACGGCACCGGCGCTGCTGACAGCGCTTGTATTAAAATTGGACTCTGCTCTTGCGATTGATTTTAAAAGAGTGGAGGAGACGCCGTAGGTGTTTGCCGCCTCGTCAAAGATGGCGGAAAGGTCTTCGGAGCAGGCCGTGCTGCCGGAGTAGGCGTCGGTGGCATTCGTTAAAACGGAAGAAAAGTCAGATCCCGCAGCCTGTGCTTTGGCAGCTTCGGCGGCAGCTCTCTCCGCTTCGGCGCGGGCAGCAGCCTCGGCGTTGATCTGATCCACAAATGCCTGATCGTGATAATTTAAGATCGTAATACTCATTGGTAACTCCCTTGAAAACAACTTCACTGAATGTATAACTAGAAAAAGTATAGCATAATTTACGGGATTAGGAAAGAAAAAAATGAAAACCAAGCAAGCCGAACAGAAAGGAACATATTTACGTGCATTTCGGGCAGCATTTCCCTACACGGTACCGGTGCTCACCGGCTATCTGTTTATCGGAATGGCGTTCGGAGTGATGATACAGGAAAAAGGTTACAACTTCTTGTGGGCAATGCTCATGAGCCTGGTGATCTATGCGGGCAGCGGACAGTATCTGGCAGTCAACTTCTTTGCGCCGGGCGTCAGCCTTTTCAATGTGATTTTCATGGAATTTATGGTGAATATCCGCCATATTTTTTATGGATTGTCACTGTTGGAACGTTTTTCCGAGATGGGGAAAAAGCGGCTCTACATGATCTTTTCCCTGACGGATGAGACCTACTCACTTTTCTTTGTCACAAAAGTGCCGAAGGATGTGAAGGAGGAGCAGTTCTTATTTGCGATTGCCGTGCTTGACCAGAGTTACTGGATTATCGGTTCGGGCATCGGCGCCCTGCTTGGAAATGTACTTCCGTTCTCCGCGGAGGGCATTGACTTTGCAATGACGGCATTGTTTGTGGTAATCATGGTGGAACAGTGGATGGAGAAGCAGAACCGTCCGAGCGTGGTGATCGGGCTGGTATGTGGACTGGTGTGCAGGCTGGTGTTCGGAGCGGACAATTTTATCCTTCCGACCATGATATGCGTCATGGTCATCCTGCTTTCCTGCAAAAAAATATTCGATAAAATGATTCCGGAGGACGGAAAGGAAGGAGGCGAGCCGGAGTGCCAGTAAGTGTTGGAAGATCGCTTGCGATCATATTTACCGTGGCGGGAACGATATTTTTTACCCGGCTGATTCCGTTTCTGTTTTTCCCGAAAGGAAAAGAGATTCCGCCGATCATCCGGTATCTGGGGAGGGTGCTGCCCCCGGCGGTCATCGGAATGCTGGTGATCTACTGCCTGAAAAATGTGTCGGTGCTTGCAGTACCTTTTGGCCTGCCGGAATTCATTGCCGTGGCGGTGGTCATCGTGCTTCATGTATGGAAGCGCAACAATCTGCTCAGCATTGGTGTCGGAACGGCACTTTATATGTTTTTGATACAAGTTGTATTCTAGGAAGAGAGGAAGAACCGTATGAAGAAGAAACCATTTGTAACCAAAGAACAGTTAGAAGAAATCGTAAAAAAATACCCAACGCCGTTTCATCTCTACGATGAAAAAGGAATCCGCGAAAATGCGAAGGCAGTGAAGGAAGCATTTGCATGGAACCCGGGATTCCGGGAGTATTTTGCGGTAAAGGCAACGCCGAACCCGTTCATTCTTGACATTTTAAAAGAATATGACTGCGGATGTGACTGTGCGTCGCTGACAGAGCTGATGCTTGCGGATTCCCAGGGCTTCGATGGAAAACACATCATGTTTTCCTCCAATGATACGCCGGCGGAGGAATTTGCATTTGCCAATGAGCTTGGTGCGATCATCAATCTCGACGATTTTACACACATTGATTTTCTGGAAAAAACGATCGGCAGGATTCCGGAGACGATCAGCTGCCGGTACAATCCGGGAGGCGTCTTTAAGATGAGTAACGGCATCATGGATAATCCGGGCGATGCAAAGTACGGTTTTACCCACGAGCAGATCATTGAGGGATTCAAGATCTTAAAGGAGAAGGGAGCCAAGCATTTTGGCGTACATGCGTTTCTTGCCAGCAATACCGTGACAAACGAATATTACCCGAAGCTTGCGAGAGAACTGTTTGAACTGGTTGTGGAACTGCGCGATAAGACGGGATGCGATATCCGTTTTATCAATCTCTCCGGCGGTGTCGGTATTCCGTACACACCGGATCAGACGCCGAACGACATCCGTGTCATCGGAGAGGGCGTCCGGGTGGCATATGAGGAAATCTTAGTTCCGGCGGGACTTGGCGATGTCGCAATCTACACGGAGATGGGACGTTTTATGCTGGGACCGTACGGCTGCCTGGTGACAACGGCCATCCATGAGAAGCATACCCACAAGGAGTACATCGGTGTGGACGCGTGTGCCGTGAACCTGATGCGCCCGGCAATCTACGGGGCATATCACCATATTACGGTGATGGGCAAGGAGGATGCGCCGTGCGACCACAAGTATGATGTGACAGGCTCCCTTTGCGAGAATTGCGATAAGTTTGCGATTGACCGGATGCTGCCGAAGATCGACATAGGAGATCTTCTGGTGATTCATGATACCGGTGCGCATGGTTTTTCCATGGGATACAACTATAACGGAAAATTAAAATCAGCGGAGGTGCTGCTGAAGGAAGACGGATCGACACAGCTGATCCGCCGTGCCGAGACGCCGGAGGACTATTTCCGCACGTTTGACTGCTTTGATATCTTAAAGGATATGAAGCACCCGAAATAAGCGGCAGATCATTCCGGAAAAAGCACAGCAGCGAGGATGAGATATGTGCATTGATACAGAACGTTTTGAGCGTGCCAGGGGCAGAGTCATTGGAATCGAGCGGCAGAGGCTTGGAATCGGCACACTCTCGGAGAAGACGGTACATGCAGTGCTCAAGAATTATTATGCACCGGATGAGGATATGCATGAGATCCCGATTGAGAATTTTGTTGCGGATATTTTTGACGGGGAGGCAGTGATCGAGATTCAGACGCGGTCGTTCCAGAATATGCGGCGGAAACTTGCCGCATTTCTGCCGTTATACCCGGTGACCATCGTCTATCCGATTCCGCATGTGAAGTGGCTTCACTGGATGGATGAGGAGACGGGGGAGATCTCTCCCGGGCGCAAATCGCCCAAGAAGGGAAATGCATACCAGGCATTCATCGAATTGTATAAGATCCGGCCGTTTCTGAAAGATCCGAATCTGAGACTACGGCTGGATCTCATTGACATGGAGGAATACCGTCGGTTAAACGGCTGGAGCCGGGACAAAAAGAAGGGAAGCGACCGCTTCGACCGGATACCGCTTACCTTCGTGGAGGAAGTGCGTGTGGACCGGAGGGAGGACTACATGCAGTTCATCCCCTATGAGATTCCGGAGGAGTTTACTGCAAAGGATTTTGCGGCATGCGCGAAGATTCCGGTGCGGCTGGCACAGACGGTGCTCTTGATTCTGACGGATCTATTGATTGTGGAGCGGATTGGAAAGCAGGGAAGAAGTTATCTCTACCGGATCTGCGAGATTGAATGAATCTCTTCCCAAGCGGGGCGTTCTGTGTTATACTGACTGCCGGATGTATATTTATGCAGTATCTATGTGAGAGATAAGGAAGCATGAGGTAGATAGTACGATGAAAAACACAGCAATCAAATTATCCGGCATACTGCTTGCCGGAGCGGTCTTTTTTTCGACGCTGTTAGGTTACGGCACACAGGTTGCCGCGGCGACGGCGATAGGTAGCGACACGGAGGCGGGACAGGCATCCGGCGACGGTTCTGTTGCGTCGGTTGCGGATCTTCCGGGAAAGCATATCGGTGTACAGCTCGGCACGACCGGAGATATCATGGTCAGCGACTATGAGACGGACGGCTCGGGCACGGTAGTAGAGCGTTACAATAAGGGCGCGGATGCCGTGCAGGCATTAAAGCAGGGAAAGTTAGACTGCGTGATTATTGACGAATTGCCGGCGCTGGCATTTGTGGAGCAGAACGAAGGGCTTAAGATTCTCGAGGAGAACTTTGTTGAGGAGGACTATGCGTTCGTAATCGCAAAGGGCAACGAGGCACTTGTGGATCAGGTCAATGAGACGCTGCGCGAACTGAAGGACGAGGGTGTTCTCGATAACATTGCGAAGAATTATACCGGAACGGACGAGGAGATTGGAAAGTATCCGTATGAAATTCTGGATGTGGAACGCACGAACGGCACGCTTACCGTTGGTACGAATGCGGAGTTTCCGCCGTATGAATACTATGAAGAGGGAAAGATCACCGGAATCGACATGGATATTATGCAGGCGGTCTGCGACAAACTCGGCATGGAGTTAAAGATCGAGGACATGGCGTTTGATTCCGTGATTCCTGCGGTGTCCACCGGAAAAGTCGACATCGGTGCATCGGGTTTTACGGTGACGGAGGAACGCAAAAAGAATGTGAATTTCACGGATACCTATGCAAAATCCAAGCAGGTCATCATCGTGAGAGATACATCTGTCACAGCAGAGAAGACAGGGATAGCAGAGAAGTTTTATGATAACTTTATCAAGGACAGCCGATATACCTATTTGTTAAAGGGACTTTTAAATACACTCATCATCACCGTGTTTGCGGTAATGATCGGTATTGTGTTTGGATTTTTGATCGCGATTGTAAGAACCAACCACGACAGAAACGGCGGGTTTACGATCTTAAATGCACTCTGCAAGGCATACCTTGCCGTTGTGCGCGGTACGCCGGTCATGATTCAGCTTCTGATTATTTATTATGTCATTTTCCAGAGCGTCAATACGGGAAAACTGTTCGTGGCAGTCATTGCGTTCGGACTGAACTCGGCGGCCTACGTGGCGGAAATCGTCCGGTCCGGTATTATGGCGGTGGACATCGGACAGTTTGAGGCGGGAAGAAGCCTTGGATTAAATTATAAGCAGACGATGTTAAGCATCATCCTGCCGCAGGCAGTCAAAAATATTCTGCCGGCACTCTGCAATGAGTTTATCAGTCTGTTGAAGGAGACTTCGATCAGCGGTTACATCGGGCTGATGGATCTGACCAAGGGCGGAGACATCATCCGAAGCGTGACGTACGAGGCGTTCATGCCGTTAATTGCGGTCGCGGCCATTTATTTCCTGATTGTCATGGGACTGAGCAAGGCAGTTGGACTGTTGGAAAGGAGATTGAGAAGCAATGAGCGATAATACGGTAATTCTGGAAGTAAAAGAGCTTCACAAGTCTTTTGACGGTCATGAAGTGTTAAAAGGAATCTCGACGACGATCAAAAAGGGCGATGTGCTGGCGCTGATCGGACCGTCCGGCTGTGGTAAATCCACGTTTTTGCGCTCCTTAAATCTGCTGGAGATTCCGACGGCGGGACATGTGCTGTTTGAGGGAACCGATCTGACGGATCCGTCGGTGGACATCAATCATGTCCGGGAGAAGATCGGCATGGTGTTTCAGCAGTTCAATCTGTTTCCGAACATGACGATTCTGGAAAATATCATGCTTGCCCCGGTAAAACTCGGCAAGATGACAAAAGAGGAAGCGAATACGCGCGCGATGGAGCTGTTAAAGCGCATCGGTCTGGCGGATAAGGCGGGCGCGTATCCCGCGCAGCTTTCCGGCGGACAGAAGCAGCGCATTGCCATCGTGCGGTCGCTGGCGATGGACCCGGACATCATCCTGTTTGACGAGCCGACCTCGGCGCTTGATCCGGAGATGGTCGGCGAGGTGCTCGCCGTGATGCAGGAACTGGCGGAGGATGGCATGACGATGGTGGTCGTGACACATGAGATGGGATTTGCCAGAGAAGTTGCGAACCGTGTGATGTTCATCAACGACGGCGTGATCCAGGAGGAGGGAACCCCGCAGGAGATTTTTGGCAATCCAAAGAGCCAGAGACTGCAGGAGTTTTTATCAAAGGTATTGTAAGAAGAAATAAGGACGGGCTGTCCGGCGCAAAAGAGGTGCCGCGGCCCGTTTTTTGTGCAACAGGCAAAGAATGTGTTTTGTATACTGCATCAGGAATACCTCCCGCAGGCGGAGAGCGGGGTGGAACATTGTTTGCAAGATGTGCGATTGTATGATAAGATAAATAACGATTTTTAGGAACGGAATCGTAAGGGAAGGAAGAACGCATATGAAATGGAATAAATACACGATAGAGACAACGACGGCGGCGGAGGACTACATGAGTGCGATGTTAGCCGACCTTGGCATTGAGGGAGTGGAGATTGAGGATAACATTCCGCTGTCCAAGGAAGATCAGGCGGATATGTTCATCGATTTTCTGCCGGAGCTTCCGCCGGATGACGGTGTGAGCCACGTCAGCTTTTATCTTGAGGATGACGGCGAGGACCGCACCGAACTGTTAAAGCAGGTAAAAGAGGCGTTGGAGGACTTAAGAAAAGTCGTGGATGTCGGAAGCGGCGTGATCACCTCCGACCAGACGGAGGATCTGGACTGGATCAACAACTGGAAGAAATTCTTCAGTTCCTTCTATATTGATGACATCCTGATCAAACCGACCTGGGAGGAATTAAAGCCGGAGGATGCCGACAAATTTTTAATCGAGATTGATCCGGGTGTGTCGTTTGGAACCGGCAAGCATGAAACGACGCAGCTGTGCATTCGCCAGCTGTTAAAGTATATCCGCGGGAACGATGCGTACACATCGGAAAACCGCACGCCGAAGGTACTCGACGTCGGCTGCGGAAGCGGCATTTTATCGATTGTGGCGTTGAAGCTTGGCGCGTCCGCGGTAGTCGGAACGGATCTCGATCCGGACTGCATGACCTCCACACATGAGAATATGGAAGTGAACCATCTCGATCCTTCGCTTGGCACATTTTATGTCGGCAATCTGATCGATGATGCAGCACTGCAGGAGAAAGTCGGCACGGAGGAATACGACATTGTGGTTGCCAACATTCTGGCAGATGTCATTATTCCGATGGCACCGGTGATTCCGGCACGCTTGAAACGCGGCGGTTATTTTATTACCTCGGGCATCATCGATTTCAAGGAGAACGCGGTAAAAGAAGCGATTGAAGCGGCCGGACTTACGGTGGTGGAGATCAATCATCAGGGCGAGTGGGTGAACATTACGGCGAGAAAGCCGGAATAAGGAAGACGATCCGAAAAAAGGAAGATGATCCGAAGGAATGGCAGGCAGCCCGGAAATGAGGAGTTTATGTATCAGTTTTTTGTGGAAGACGAGCAGATTGCAAATGATCTGGTGATAATTGAGGGAAGCGATGTAAATCACATCCGCAATGTCCTGCGCATGAAATGCGGGGAAAAAGTGCGCATCAGCAGCACATCCGGCAGGAATTTCTTCGGCACGATTGACCGGATCGCAGAGAACGTGGTGGAGGTGTGCATCACGGAGGAGACGGCTTTAGATACGGAACTGCCCTGCCGGATCTGCCTGTTTCAGGGACTTCCAAAGAGCGACAAGATGGAGCTCATCATCCAGAAGGCAGTGGAGCTTGGCGCTGCGGAGGTGATCCCGGTGGCGATGAAGAACTGCGTCGTAAAACTGGATGCAAAAAAAGCGGCGGCAAAGACGGCGCGCTGGCAGGAGATTGCAAAGAGTGCGGCAAAACAGTCAAAGCGCAGCAGAATTCCGGTGGTGAGAGAACCGGTGAATTACCGGGAGGCAGTCGCATTGGCGGGAGAACTCGACGTGGTGCTGCTGCCGTATGAGAATGAGCGCGGCATGGCGGCCACAAGGGAAGTGATGGAGCGGATTGCACCGGGGCAGAGCGTCGGCATTTTTATCGGACCGGAGGGCGGATTCGATCCGTCGGAGATTGCGCTGGCAAAAGAGGAGGGGATGTATCTGGTGTCCCTCGGAAAAAGAATTTTGCGCACGGAGACGGCGGGACTTGCAACCCTTTCTATTCTGATGTATCATATCGAGAGTGTGTCGGAAGCGGAAGAAGAGCGGGATCAGCCGTGATTCTGCGTCGGCGTTTGTTAGAAAGGCATGGTTTTAAAACAGATGGAAGCATATTTGGATAATTCTGCCACCACCCGGTGCAGTGAGCGCGCCAAAAACAAGATGGTGCAGATCTTAACGGAAGATTACGGCAATCCGTCCTCCCTGCACAACATGGGAAAGACGGCGGAGGATTATATTAAAGAAGCAAAAGAGCAGATCGCGAAGACGCTCCGCTGCGATGAGAAGGAGATCGTCTTTACGTCGGGCGGCACGGAGTCGAACAATATGGCGCTGATCGGCGGAGCGCTGGCAAACAAGCGCCAGGGAAAGCATATCATCACGACAGCGATTGAGCATGCGTCGGTACAGGCGCCGCTTGCCTACTTAAAAGAACTCGGCTATGAGATCACGGAATTGTCTGTGGATCATGACGGTATTATTTCGCTGGAGGAACTGCGGGATGCAGTGCGGGAAGATACGGTGCTGGTGTCCATCATGATGGTGAACAACGAGATTGGTGCGGTTGAACCGGTCGAGGAAGCGGCGAAGGTCATCAAGGCGAAGAATCCGGACACGCTGTTTCATGTGGATGCGATTCAGGCGTACGGCAAATTCCGCATCTGCCCGAAAAAGATGGGGATTGATCTACTCTCGGTGAGTGGACACAAGATCCACGCGCCGAAAGGAACCGGATTTTTATATATCCGCGACAAGGTAAAAGTAAAACCGATCATCTACGGCGGCGGTCAGCAGAAGGGAATGCGCTCCGGCACGGAGAATGTTCCGGGCGTGGCTGCACTCGGCGAGGCAGCGGCGGAGATCTATGAGAACTTTGACGCGAAGATCGGTCATATGTATGAGATCAAGCAGAGGTTTATCGATGAGGTGACACAGATCCCGGGAGTGACGGTAAACGGCAGAACGGGAAGGGACTCTGCGCCGCAGATTGTGAGTGTCACGATCGAGGATGTGCGCAGTGAAGTGATGCTCCATTCTCTGGAAGAATACGGCATCTATGTGTCGGCGGGAAGCGCATGCTCGTCCAATAAGCCGGCGCCCAGCCGCACCTTGCAGGGCATCGGTCTGCCGAAGCAGAAGTTAGAGTCCACGATCCGGATCAGCTTCTGTGTCAATACAACGGAAGAAGAAGTGGATTACGCGGTGGAAAAAATGAAAGAGATCATTCCGTTCCGCAGAAAGTTCACCAGAAAGTAAAGGAGAGAGTCATGACATATAAAGCATTTTTGATTAAATATGCAGAGATTGCCATCAAGGGGAAGAACCGTTATCTGTTTGAGGATGCGCTGGTGAGCCAGATGAATCATGCCTTAAAGAAGGTGGACGGCACTTTCCATATCCGCAAGGAGCAGGGCAGAATCTACGTCGAGATGGAGGGCGAATACGATTACGATGGAGCTGTGGAGGCACTGCAGCATGTGTTTGGTATCGTGGGAATCTGTCCGGTTGTGCTGTTGGAGGACGAAGGCTTTGATGCGCTGGCGGGGGAAGTGATCCGCTATATCGACGAGGTATACCCGGACAAGCATTTTACGTTCAAGGTCAATGCGCGCCGTGCGAGAAAGAATTACCCGTTGGAGTCGATGGAGATCAATGCCCAGATGGGCGAGCGGATTTTGGAGGCGTTCCCGGAGACGAGCGTGGATGTCCACAAGCCGCAGGTGATGTTTAATATCGAGATCCGCAACCAGATCAATGTGTACTCGACGGTTATTCCGGGACCGGGCGGTATGCCGGTCGGAACAAACGGAAAAGCCATGCTGCTCTTATCCGGCGGAATCGACAGCCCGGTGGCAGGCTACATGATTGCAAAGCGCGGTGTTACCATCGATGCGACCTATTTCCATGCGCCGCCTTATACATCGGAGCGCGCCAAGCAGAAGGTCGTGGATCTGGCAAAGATCATTTCCAAATATACCGGACCGATCAATCTGCATGTGGTCAATTTTACGGATATCCAGTTATATATTTACGAGCAGTGCCCGCATGAGGAGCTGACGATTATCATGCGGCGCTACATGATGAAGCTGGCGGAGCATTTTGCAAAAGAGAACAAGTGTCTCGGACTGATTACGGGGGAGAGTATCGGACAGGTGGCGAGCCAGACCATGCAGTCGCTCGCGGCAACCAATGAGGTATGTACGATGCCGGTTTACCGTCCGCTGATCGGATTTGACAAGCAGGAGATCGTGGAGATCTCGGAGAAGATCGACGCTTATGAGACCTCCATCCTTCCTTACGAGGACTGCTGTACGATTTTCGTGGCAAAGCACCCGGTGACAAAGCCGAGCTTAAACGTGATTCACAATGATGAGAGAAAGCTTTCCGAGAAGATCGATGCGCTGATGCAGGAAGCCATCGATACGGTGGAGGTAATTCACATCGAAGCGTAGATGTGCATCCTCGCGGTGCGGGTTTATGTAATAGGAACGAAGTCTCCTGTTACATAAAAAAACAGCCGCGGGAAATCCCGCGGCGTGTACCCCTGTTATGTATGAATTAGATTAAGTATGGCTTTAAAGTCTCCATAATCTCGTCCATGTTGTTCTCTGCATGGATTGCAAGGTCGATAGGCTTGGATAAATCTAAACTGAAGATACCCATGATGGACTTTGCATCGATGACGTATCTGCCAGAGATCAGATCAAAATCATATTCATACTGCGTAATTGCATTGACGAAGGACTTTACCTTGTCGATCGAGTTAAGGGAAATCTGTACTGTTTTCATGATAAAAAACCTCCTTAGGATTATCTGTTTCAAGATAGTTTTATAGTAATAGTTTTTCGTGGAAAAGTCAACACAAAAAGCGGATGAAACCATAAGAAAGCGTGAACAAAAAGCAATACAGAAATGAGGAAACAAGAATGAAAGCAGCATTGCATAATTTGGGTTGTAAAGTGAATGCATATGAGACGGAAGCCATGCAGCAGATTTTGGAGGAGGCGGGATATGAGATCGTGCCGTTTTCGGAGTATGCGGATGTCTATGTGATCAATACATGCTCCGTGACCAATATGGCGGACCGCAAGTCCAGACAGATGCTGCACCGGGCGAAAAAGCAGAATCCGGATGCGATCGTCGTGGGAGCCGGATGCTATGTGCAGACCAAGGAGGCACAGGCTCTCGTGGATGAGTCGATTGACATCGTGATCGGGAATAATAAAAAGCATGAGCTGGTGCCGCTGCTTCGGGAATACGAAGCATCCCACCGCAAGATGGCGTGTGTGGCGGACATCAATCACGGGAAGCAGGCATACGAGGAATTGTCGCTTTCACGCACGGCAGAGCACACCCGGGCGTTTATCAAGGTGCAGGATGGCTGCAATCAGTTCTGCACATACTGTATTATTCCGTTTGCGAGAGGGCGTGTCAGAAGCAGGGAGCTTCCGGACGTCTTACAGGAGATACGGACGCTGGCAAAAAGCGGCTACCGCGAGGTGGTGCTCACCGGAATCCATCTGAGTTCCTACGGTGTGGACAACGGGGAGTCGCTGCTGCATCTGATCGAGGCGGTACATGAGCTGGAGGGGATCGAGCGGATCCGCCTGGGAAGCCTGGAACCGCGTATCGTGACGGACGCGTTTGCAAAAAGACTCTCGGAGCTGCCGAAGATCTGCCCGCATTTTCACCTGTCATTGCAGAGCGGCTGTGATACGGTGTTAAGCCGCATGAACCGGCGGTACGATACGGCGGAATATGAGGTGGGCTGTGCGCTGCTGCGCAGGTATTTTGAACATCCCGCAATCACAACGGATGTCATTGTAGGATTCCCGGGGGAGACGGACGAGGAATTTGAGACGACGGAGCGTTATCTGGAGCGGATTCATTTCTATGAGATGCATATTTTCCAGTATTCGAGAAGAGAGGGAACGAAGGCGGCGGCAATGCCGGATCAGGTGCCGGAGGCGGTAAAAAAGGAGCGCAGCGAAAAACTGCTTGCACTCGGTCACAGGATGTCGGGGGAGTTCCGCCGGTATTATCTCGGCAGACAGGTGACGGCGCTTCTGGAGGAAGAGTTTTTATATGATGGAAAGCGTTACTACACCGGGTACACAAAAGAGTATGTGAAAGTGGCGGTAGAGACAAAAAAAGATCTTTCCAACACGTTTGTGACGGGCACCTTAAAGACACAATTAACAGAAGACGTCTATCTTTTAGTTGAATTTTAAGACAAACTATATTAGAATAAAAACAGCAATGCTTTTTCGACAAGAGAGCGGTGGCTGGCAGCACCGCTTTAAAGTCCGGGCAGATATAAGGGCGTGACAAATATGCAGGAGATCAATAACACACAATATTTTAAAGTGGAAAAAGGACCGGAACTTCGCGTGAGCGACGTGCTCGCGATTGTTTATCGTGCGCTTATGGAGAAGGGATACAATCCGGTGAATCAGATTGTTGGATATATTATGTCGGGAGATCCTACTTATATCACCAGTCATAATAATGCAAGAAGCCTGATCATGAAAGTAGAACGTGATGAGCTGGTAGAGGAGATGCTGAAGGCTTACATCAGGAATAACAACTGGGAATAGAAGATGCGGATATTAGGTTTGGATTTTGGCTCGAAGACTGTCGGTGTGGCAGTCAGTGATGAACTTATGTTGACGGCGCAGGGACTGGAGATCGTGAGAAGACAGTCTCCGAACAAGCTGCGTCAGACGCTGGCAAGAATAGAACAGATTGTAACAGAATATCAGGTGGAGCGCATTGTGCTCGGCTATCCCAAGAATATGAATAATACCGAGGGAGAGCGTTGCGAGAAGACGAAAGAGTTTGCACAGATGCTGGAGCGCCGCACCGGGCTTTCTGTCGTCCTGTGGGACGAGAGACTTACGACGGTTGCAGCAGACCGGCACATGATGGAGAGTGGAATACGCAGAGAGAATCGCAAACAGTATGTGGATGAGATCGCGGCAGTGTTTATTCTGCAGGGATATCTGGATTCACTCGCGTTTCAGAAACAGTGAATGGAGTAAATATGGAAAAAGTAAAGTTTGTGGATCCGGACACCGGAGAATCGCTCGCGTTTTTCGTGGTTGAGGAGACAAAAGTTGGCGGCACGCACTACCTTCTGGCGACGGAAGAGGAAGACGGCGACTGTGATGCGTATATTTTAAAAGAGGTGGAAACGAAAGACGAGGAATCTGTCTACGTGCTTGTGGAAGACGACACGGAGCTTTCTGCCATCGGAAAAGTGTTTGCAGAGCTGCTCGACGACGCGGACATTGCATTTTAAGAGACAAATAATAATGGAGGTAATATTTTGAAAAAAGAAAAAAAAGAGAATAGTGGAAAGCTCAAAATCATTCCGTTAGGAGGATTGGAGCAAATTGGTATGAACATTACTGCCTTTGAATATGAGGACAGTATTATTGTTGTGGACTGCGGTCTGTCTTTTCCGGAGGATGATATGTACGGAATCGATCTGGTCATCCCGGATATCACCTATCTGAAGGACAACATTGACAAAGTCAAGGGATTTTTTATCACACACGGTCATGAGGACCACATCGGAGCAATCCCTTATGTGTTAAGAGAGATCAATGTGCCGATCTATTCTACCAAGCTGACGAACGGTATCATTGAGCACAAGTTAAGAGAGCACAATATGCTCACCAAGGTAAAGCGCAAGGTCGTAAAATACGGACAGCATATCAATCTCGGCTGCTTCCGTGTGGAATTCATCAAGACGAACCACAGTATTCAGGATGCGGCGGCGCTTGCCATCTACTCCCCGGCAGGCATTATTGTGCACACCGGAGACTTCAAGGTGGATTACACACCGGTATTCGGAGATGCCATCGATCTGCAGCGTTTCGGTGAGATCGGAAGAAAAGGTGTGCTGGCGCTGATGTGCGACAGTACAAACGCTGAGCGCCCGGGATTTACCATGTCGGAGAAGACGGTCGGCAAGACATTTGATGAGATTTTCGCGGACAACAAGAATCACCGGATCATTATTGCGACTTTTGCATCCAATGTCGACCGTGTGCAGCAGATCATCAATACGGCGTATAAGAACGGTCGCAAAGTGGTGGTCGAGGGACGAAGCATGGTCAACATCATCGGAATTGCTTCCGAACTTGGATATATCAGTATTCCGGACAATACGTTAATCGACATTGAGGAGCTGAAGCGTTACCCGGATGAGCAGACCGTCATCATCACGACGGGAAGCCAGGGCGAGGCGATGGCAGCACTGTCCCGCATGGCAAGCGGCGTGCACAAGAAAGTGACGATCAAGCCGAACGATACGATCGTTCTCAGTTCCAACCCAATTCCGGGAAATGAAAAAGCTGTATCGCGCATTATCAACGAGCTGTCGATGAAGGGTGCCAACGTAATCTTCCAGGATGTCCATGTTTCCGGACATGCCTGCCAGGAGGAGATCAAGCTGATCTATTCCCTGGTGAAGCCGAAGTATGCGATTCCGGTGCACGGTGAGTACCGCCATCTGATTGCGCAGGCGAAAGTTGCGGAGGAGCTGGGAATTCCGAAAGAGAATATTTTCCTGCTCTCCTCCGGAGATGTGCTTGAGTTAAACGATGAGGCAGCGGCAGTGACAGGACGCGTACACACCGGAGCCATCATGGTGGACGGTCTCGGCGTCGGCGATGTCGGCAATATCGTGCTGCGTGACCGCCAGCATCTGGCAGAGGACGGTATCATTATCGTCGTGCTCACACTGGAGGGCGGTTCCGGACAGGTACTTGCCGGACCGGATATCGTATCGCGCGGATTTGTCTATGTCCGCGGCGCAGAGGGACTGATGGACGATGCCAAGCATCTGCTTGATGATACAATGCAGCACTGTATGGATAAAGGCATTACAGACTGGGGCAAGATCAAGACGGAGATCAAGGATTCTCTGGGGGATTTTGTTTGGAAAGAGACGAAGAGACGCCCGATGATTATGCCGATAATTATGGAAGTGTAGAAGATTATGAAATGGAACAAAGTCGTTTTCAAATTTGTCAGTATCAGCTTTTCCATCCTGGTTGCACTGCTTGTTGTGGTGGGACTGATTGAACTTGGCTCCTACTGCTATGACTTCGGATACCGGGTGTTTACCGAGAGCCCGGTGGACGAAACTCCGGGCAGGGATGTGACCGTATCCGTGACGGCGGATATGTCGGAGCATGATATCGGAAAGATGTTAAAAGAAGAGGGGCTGGTGGAGGATGCGAATCTGTTCTATGCCCAGCTGAAACTATCTGCTTACTCCGGAAAACTCAAACCGGGTGTTTACACGTTAAATACCTCGATGACTGCGCGGGAGATGTTCGTGATCATGGCAGCGGATGCCGGTGATACGGAAAGTACCGAGGACACCGGGGATACCGCAGACACCGGGAATACCGGGGCGGCGGATCTGACAGATGAGACGGACGATACACAGACCGCAGAAGATGCAGGGGATGCAGAGGAGACACCGTGATAGTAGATGAGAGACTTGTGACCTATATCAATTCTCTGGATGCGGGAAATACTGCGATGCTCGATCAGATTGAGCGGGAAGCGACAGCCGATTACGTGCCGATTATTCGGAAGGAGATGCAGAGCTTTTTGAAGTTTCTGCTTGCCATGAAGAAGCCGGCACGTATTTTAGAAGTTGGGACTGCGGTGGGATTTTCCGCCATCCTTATGGCGGAGTACGATCCTGTGCCGTGTCAGATTACAACGATCGAGAATTATGAAAAGCGGATTCCGATTGCCAGGGAGAACTTTAAGAGAGCCGGGAAGGAAGCGCAGATTGCGCTGCTGGAGGGCGATGCCGCGGAAGTGTTAAAGACGCTGGAAGGTTCGTATGATTTTATTTTTATGGACGCGGCAAAAGGGCAGTACATTCATTTCCTGCCGGAGATTCTGCGTCTTCTGGCGAAGGACGGCGTGCTGGTGTCGGACAATGTGCTGCAGGACGGCGATGTGATCGAATCAAGGTTCGCGGTTACAAGGCGGAACCGCACGATTCATAAGCGCATGCGGGAATATCTGTACACGCTGACGCACAGTGAAGAACTGGTGACCGCGGTGCTCCCGGTGGGAGATGGCATCACCTTGAGCACAAGGCGTTAAGGACGGCATGGATTACGCAGGATGGGAAGATGGCGGAATCCGTGCGGGATTACATGAAGCATGAAGATGCGATGCATGCGTGTGAGAATAGAGAGGAACGAGAATATGAGAAGACCGGAGTTACTGATACCGGCGAGCAGTCTGGAAGTATTAAAAATTGCTGTGATCTACGGAGCGGATGCAGTATATATCGGGGGCGAAGCGTTCGGACTCCGCGCGAAAGCGAAGAACTTTTCCATGGAAGAGATCAGGGAGGGGATTGCTTTTGCGCATGCCCATGATGTGAAAGTATACATTACCGCCAATATCCTGGCGCACAACGGAGATCTCGACGGTGTGAGAGAGTATTTTGCCGAGCTTCGGGAGATAAAGCCGGATGCGCTGATCATTTCCGATCCGGGGGTCTATATGATTGCTAAGGAAGTCTGTCCCGAGATCGAGCGCCATATCAGTACGCAGGCAAACAACACCAATTACGGTACCTACCGGTTCTGGTATGAGCAGGGGGCAAAGCGCGTGGTGTCGGCGAGAGAGCTTTCGCTGGCTGAGATCAAGGAAATCCGTGCCAATATTCCGGACGATCTTGAGATCGAGACCTTTATTCACGGGGCAATGTGCATCTCCTACTCGGGAAGGTGCTTACTGTCCAACTATTTTACCGGAAGGGATGCCAACCAGGGAGCGTGCACACATCCGTGCCGCTGGAAATACGCGGTTGTGGAGGAAAAACGCCCGGGAGAATACCTGCCGGTCTATGAGAATGAGCGCGGTACTTATATTTTCAATTCCAAGGATCTTTGCATGATCGAACATATTCCGGAATTGATGGAGTCGGGTATTGACAGTTTTAAAATTGAGGGTAGAATGAAGACAGCACTGTATGTTGCCACGGTGGCGAGAACATATCGAAGAGCCATTGATGACTACAAGCAGTCGCCGGAGCTTTACAGGGAGCATATGGCGTGGTATCAGGAGCAGATTTCAAACTGCACCTACCGGCAGTTTACGACTGGATTTTTCTTTGGCAAACCTTCGGACGAAGCGCAGATTTACGACAATAACACCTATGTGAAGGAGTACACGTATCTGGGCATTGTCGGAGAGCGGAACGAAGAGGGACTCTACCGGATTGAACAGCGTAATAAGTTTTCTGTCGGGGAGAGCATTGAGGTCATGAAGCCGGATGGTGCCAATATCACGGTGACTGTGCAGCGAATCGTGGATGAAGAGGGGAATGATATGGAGTCCGCACCGCATCCGAAGCAGGTGCTTTATATCGACCTTGGACAGCCGCTTGCCATGTATGACATTTTGCGAAGAAAAGAATAGGATGGTGGAAGACGATGAAGCAGGAGAAGTATGTTGCATATGTAGGAACTTATACACACGAGAACAGCGTAGGAATCCATATCTATGATGTAGACGTTGAGGCGGGAAAACTGACGGAACGTAAGGTGGTTCCGATCAACAATCCGTCGGATCTGGTTGTCTCCAAGGACCGCAGATTTCTGTATTCCATTGCGGATGAGGGTGTGGAATCCTTCCGTATTGAGAAGGACGGCGATCTTACTCCGATCAACAAGCAGTGGATCGGCGGAATGAGAGGCTGCTATGTGGAAGTGGATGACGGCAACCGCTATCTTTTCGTGGGCGGACATCATGACGGCCGTGTGAGCATGATGCATCTGGAAGCGGACGGAAGCATCGGCGGGATCGCGGACGGTATTTTCCACAAAGGAATCGGAAGAAGCATTGCACAGCGCAACTTCGTACCGCATGTGGACTGCGTGAAGCTGACGCCGGACCAGAAGTTTCTGTGTGCGGTTGACAACGGACTGGATCAGGTAAAAGTCTACCGCGTGGATTATGAGAACGGTAAGCTGGAGCTCATCGACATTATCCGTGGACCGCTCGAGTCTGCACCGCGTATGATCCGTTTCTCCAGAGACGGCGAATATGCATACATTCTCTATGAACTGCTCAACATAGTGGAGGTATATCATTATTCTGTGCAGGATAATGAGCCGGTATTTGAGAAGATCCAGACCATCAGCACTTCCCCGAAGAAGGAGGAGGATACTTGTGCGGCATCGGGTATGGAGATCTCGAAGAGCGGTAAGTATCTGTTCTGCAGCAATGCAGGCGTGAACTCTGTCGTGTGCTATGAGATCGAGGAGAAGACGGGAATGCTCACCCCGGTATTTACGACGAAGGTGAACAGCGATTACCCGAAGATGCTTGCCATCTATCCGGATGAGAAGCATTATCTGACACTGAACAACAATTCCAACGATATTTTCAGCTACACGATCGATTACAAGGACGGTTATTCGCTTGAGACCGGTTCCCCGGTGAAGGTAGACAAGCCGAACTGCATCTATATGCTGAAGCTTGAGGTGGAATAAGCAAATAAAGTGCGAATCAGGAACTGCCGCAATAAGCATATCGTTCTTTGGACGATAAGTAATATTACAAGAAACACACTTGAGGATTTCATGTGGAAATGCAGATGGAATATTCGTTGGAGAAAAATGTGAGCATTTCTTCCAGCTGAATGTTTGCATCGGATTCCGTGTCTCTTCCACGTTTGGACAATCCGACGGGTGCATGTCCGACACACCGGAGACAATGGGCGGACTTTCTGGTGTCCCTAATGGCACCTCTTCACAGACAATATAAAACCGCGCGAACCGAAACTCGCCGGCATCTGCTATTGAAAATAAGGCAGATGCCGACTCAGACATCGGCTTCGCGCGGTTATGTTTGAAGTGCTATACTGAATTTTCGGCTTTAATGGTAATTAGTTTCATAGTGTATATTTAATGCTCCTTGTAAGATACTAACTGCATTCTACATCTAAGAATAAGGATAGGCAAGATTATCGTTTACAAAAGCATTCTGGTGATTTGACATGAAAATAGGAACAAAAACAAGAATTTTTCCACACATAAAATGAATCATATTTCTATAATAAATGTCAAGAAAGAGAGGGCAGATCAATGAAAACAGACGCACGAGTTCGCTACACAGTACATATGATTCAGAATGTTTTTCTGGAACTTCTAAAAGAGAAACCAGTTGCCAAGATTACGGTAAAGGAAATCTGTGAACATGCAGAAATCAATCGCAGCACGTTTTATAAACACTATCAGGATGTGTATGATCTTATGGAAAAACTGGAGAATGAAGCCGTAGAGGCATTTGAAAAATTATTGGATTCCTATGTACAGAACGAAACTGTACCGGCATTAGTCACTCTGCTGACCTCACTCCGAGAAAATCGAGAACTTCTTTTGCCGTTGCTTGCAAATTCTTCGAATGATGATTTTATGAAACGGCTTACGGATGCCTGTTCCGGATATGCGTTATCTCACCTCACACCGGAGGCGGACTATACGAGTAATCCAAAACAGGCGGCCGTCTATGCTTATCTTGCAGGAGGAACATCAGGAATCATCAGCAATTGGCTGGAAACCGGTACACAGGAGCCTCCGCAGCAGGTTGCCGAATTGATTCAGTCGTTGAATGAAACCGTGTTGACGGTATTGGTTCCCTGAAGTTTTCCAATTTCCTTCAGCCATGCAATCTCATCTCGAATCGTCTCATGGAAAGGTCTGGTCTTGTAGCCAAGATCTTTTTTTGCTTTTGAGGAGTCGAAAGCATTATTTCTTGACAGATTATAAATCATGTATTTTGTAAGTGCAGGTGTGGAGCCCTTCTTCTGCGCCTGCTTTTCCAATATATTTGCAACGAAAGAAGCCAGTGGAAGAGGAAGGAAGAAGAGCGGACGTTTGCAGCGACCTTCTTTTGCAACAATGTTTGCAAATTCCGGATAAGTAATGACTTCATTTGCCAGAATATAGCTCTCTCCGGATTTTCCATTTTCTACTGCCAGGATGACTGCGTTTGCAAGGTCTCTTACATCACACAGGTTAAAGGTTCCGTTGATTCCGATGGCAGCTTCTCCGTTCATCTGTTTGAGCAGTCCATCGGTTACCTGTCCGATTGCATTGTCTCCAGGTCCAAGGATGCCGCTTGGAAGTACAAGGCAGGCGTTCAGATGCTGGTTCTTTACTGCATCTAACACAAGCTGGGAGGCCATTGCTTTGGATTTTCCGTAAGCACTGATCACCGGTTCCGGATCGTAATAGCTGATTTCTTTCATTACGGAGCCTTTCGGCGCTTCCGGAATGGAACCAGTGCTTCCTACATATACTAACTTTTTGCATTCTTTATGCTCCAGACACAGATCAATAATATTCTGAGTTCCGCCTACATTGATGTCCATCACAATCTTCGGCATCTCCATGCCGAGTGCAACGATGCTTGCACAGTGCAGAACCACTGTTTCTGTATCCGCATCTACATGGAAGAAAGTTTCCAAAGATGCTTTATCTCTGAGATCACCTTCTACAATCTCTACGTCCTTTGGAATGTATTGAATTGCAGGATCGTTCGGCAGTACAAATGCACGTACGCTTTCGTTCTGCTCCAACAGCTGTCTGCATACTTCGCTTCCGAGGTATCCTGCCGCACCGGTTACTAAATAAGTTCTTTTATTTGCCATGCTAATTCCTCCTGATATTTGTGAATAATTCTACCGGATCTTGCTGCTGCTCATGAGATGGATGCGAACAGCAACAAGAGGTGTTTCTGTTTTTTTTGGGGGGGGTACAATTGCCAGTATAGCGAGAATGAACAGAAACTCAATCATCAATGTGGAAGGAAATGTAAAATAATCGACAAGGGAGAAGAATCTGTTGGAGAAGTGGGCACGGATGATGAAATTGATGTTATAATATTAAGAATGAATTTACTAAATTACTGAATAGAGGGAAGTATTTGAAATAATGAAGAATATGAAGTTAACCGAAGGACCTATTGTGAAAAATATGCTACTCTTTGCATTACCGATGATGCTGGGTAATTTCTTGCAGCAAATATATAATATCGCAGATATGTTTATTGTGGGACGGTTTATCGGTTCCGACGCATTGGCGGCAGTTGGATCGGCATACACATTGATGACATTTTTAACATCGCTGATTATAGGGCTGTGTATGGGGAGTGGAGCATTATTTTGTGGGAATAGTCTTTATATTTTTGTATAATTTCTATGCGTATCTTTTGCGCTCAGTAGGAAATTCGATTGTACCATTATATTTTTTGGCAGTATCCTCGGTTTTAAACGTTGTTTTGGATTTATATTTTGTGATTTCCCTAAAAATGGGAACGCCCGGAGCAGCGATTGCTACCGTAATTTCACAAGGAACTGCGGGAATTGGCTGTCTGTTTCTTCTGTATGGATTTTACAGAGGGATTGGGCGTGCAGAAATGTCTTTTATACTGACTGTCATTTCTCTTGGAACAAGAGTTGTATTAGCTTATGTCTTTGCACCGATTATCGGCGTAACAGCAATTTGGTGGGCAATTCCTATCGGATGGCTTCTGGCGGATACGGTGGGACTGATATATTACAAAAATGCCTCCCTATCATATATTGACAGGGAAACACTTTATTCAAATAGAAAATCATAAAGTTATGAACCGTGTAGCCTTTTTTGGGTGCTCCTGTAGTTTTGCTTGAAACGAGCAAAGCTACGGGAGCATTTTTATTCGCTATCTTTATATGTCCGGAATTAGAGGACCTCCTTATTCCGAACCCAATTATAGTCAGGTATTCCCTAAAAAGTAATACATGTTCTTAAAATCGAGAAAAGATAATGAAAATGCTAACAAAAACGTGAATTCCTATTCATGGAAAAAAGTACTTTGAGATATTCTATACTTGAAAATAGGAAAGCTGTAAAGGGCAGCATAATTGAAATGAAAAAGGAGAGAACGAAATGATGAATACATTACCACAAGATTTTCTGGTAGGTGCAGCAACTGCAGCACATCAGGTAGAAGGTAACAACATACACAGCGATTACTGGGCAATGGAGCACATGAAATACGGAAATTTTAATGAGCCCTCTTTAGATGCGGTGGATCATTACAACCGTTATGAAGAGGATATCAAGATGGTCGCAGAAGCCGGTCTGAATGCATATCGCTTCTCTATTGAATGGGCAAGAATCGAGCCAAAGCAGGGTGTCTATGATGAGAACGAGATTGAACATTACCGTAAAGTTCTTACATGCTGCCGAGAAAATGGGGTAGAGCCGATCGTGACGATGATGCATTTCACATCTCCAAAATGGTTGATTGAGAATGGCGGTTGGGAGAATGAAGCAACCGTAGAGGCGTTCAAGAACTATTGTCAGTATGTAACAGAGCAGTTGGGCGATCTGATGCATTATGTCTGCACCATCAATGAGGCGAATATGGGAATCCAGGTAGCTGCAATCTCCGCACGTTACAGAGCACAGATGATGGCAAAGATGCAGCGAATGCAGCAGGGTGGAGCAGAAGAGAAAAAGGATCTGGAAGGAACTGCTCAGGTTGGAATGAATTTCAACGACATGATGGCAAATATGCAGAAACAGAAAGAAGAGAACGTGGAAATATTCGGAACAGATACTCTCCAGACATTTGTCAGTGCAAGAACACCGGAGGGTGACATGCTTGTGATTCGTGCACATCAGGCAGCAAGAGCAGCTATGAAAGCAGTAAAACCGGAACTTCAGATTGGTCTTACCTTATCACTGCATGATATTCAGGCACAGGAAGGCGGAGAAGAGACAGCTGCTAAAGAATGGGTGGATGAATTTACACACTACGTTCCTTATATCAAAGAGGATGATTTCTTTGGTTTACAGAACTACTCCCGTTCACTCATTGGACCAAACGGAATTCTTCCGGTTCCGGAGGGAGCAGAGATCACACAGATGGATTATGAATATTATCCGGAAGGCTTAGAGCATGTGATCCGCAGAGTATATGAGGAAATGCCGATGCCGATCATGGTGACAGAGAACGGTATTGCAACAGCAGATGATACACGAAGAGTTGCTTACATTCAGACAGCGATGAAAGGTGTGGAGAACTGTATTCAGGATGGCATTCCGGTCAAAGGATATATGTACTGGTCTATGATGGATAATTTCGAGTGGCAGAAAGGATTCGGAATGACATTTGGTCTGATCTCCGTAGACCGCACAACACAGACACGTACAGCAAAACCAAGTCTTACTGTACTTGGAAATTATACAAAATAATGAAAGGTAAAGATTATTAGAATATGAGAAATGTAATGGAATTAAAAGACAACTGGATGTTTGTGAAAGAAGCAGAGAATGCAGCAGATGCAGCATTAAAGAAAGGAACTGCAGTAAGTCTTCCGCATACATGGAATGCCGTAGACGGACAGGACGGCGGCAATGACTACCACAGAGGTACCTGCTGGTATGTGACAAAATTTCAGAAACCGGAATTAGAAGCAGGAAGTCAGGTATATGTGGAATTCCTTGGTGCATCTGTGATCGCAGATGTCTATCTGAACGGAGAAGCAGTGGCACATCACGAGGGTGGATATTCTACATTCCGTGTGAATCTGACAGATAAGCTGCAGGAAGAAAACGTGCTGGCAGTTGCCTTGAATAATGCAGACAATAATTATGTGTATCCACAGAAAGCAGACTTTACATTCTATGGCGGTCTGTATCGTATGGTGAACTTGATTGTTGTACCGGAAAGCCATTTCGAACTGGATTATGCGGGAGGAAATGGAATTGCAGTGACTCCGACCGTAGAGTGTGACGAAAATCGCGTGCCGACAGGAAAAGCATCTGTGAAGGTGGAGACATGGGTGACAGGAAATGCGGATTCAGTCGTGATTACAATCACAGGAGAAGAGAGTGAATCAAAGACAGTTTCGGTTGTTGACGGACACGCAGAAGCAACATTCGAACTGGAGCACGTTCACCTGTGGGACGGTGTGGATGATCCGTACTTATACCATGCAAAGGCAGAACTTTCAAGCGGAGATGTGACAGAGACTACATTTGGATGCAGAAGCTTCTACACAGATCCGGAAAAAGGATTCGTATTAAATGGACGCGTATATCCACTGCGTGGTGTCAGCCGTCATCAGGATCGTACCGGAGCAGGAAATGCATTGAGCTATGAGATGCACAAAGAAGATATGGAGATCATCAAGGAAATCGGTGCGAACACAATCCGACTTGCGCATTATCAGCATGCACAGGAATTCTATGATTTGTGTGATGAGTATGGAATGGTTGTATGGGCAGAGATTCCGTATATTACTATGCATATGCCAAACGGACGTGCTAACACATTAAGTCAGATGGAAGAGCTTGTTGTACAGAATTACAATCATCCGTCCATTGTATGCTGGGGACTTTCCAACGAAATCACAGCCGCAACACCGGTTGACGAGGATTTACTAGAAAACCACAGATTGCTGAATGATCTGTGCCACAAGTTAGACAAGACTCGTTTCACAACGATGGCAAATGTATTCATGCAGGAGACAGACAGCCCGTTGTTGGAGATTCCGGATGTGAACAGCTATAACCTGTATTTCGGATGGTATCTGGGTGAACTGGAACAGAATGATGAATTTTTTGATGAGTATCATGCGAAATATCCGGATCGTTGTATCGGATTTTCTGAGTATGGTGCAGACGCTAATCCACAGTACCAGAGCACAAATCCGACTCACGGAGATTATTCTGAGACTTACCAGACAGTATATCATGAGCATATGTTGAAAATGATTGAGGAACGTCCATATCTGTGGGCAACACACGTATGGAATATGTTTGACTTCGCGGCAGACGGCCGTGATGAAGGCGGCAAGCATGGAGTGAACCAGAAAGGGCTTGTCACAATGGACAGAAAGCTGAAAAAGGATGCATTCTATCTGTATAAAGCATACTGGAACAAAGAGGACGCTTTCGTTCACATCTGTGGAAGCAGATATGTAGACCGCAAGGAAGACACAACTGAAGTAAAAGTATATTCCAATCAGACAACAGTATCTTTGTATGTAGACGGAACATTGTTAGAAACTCAGGACGGAAGTCGTATTTTCCGATTTGCAGTTCCGATGACAGGGGAGCATGAGATTGTTGCGAAAGCAGGCGCAGAAGAGGACAGCATCCACATCCGTAAGGTAGAGGAAGCAAATCCGGATTACGTGATGGGAGAAATCAAAGATGTTATTAACTGGTTTGATGATGAACCATATAAACCGGAATGCTATTCTATCAAAGATAAAATGAGTGAGATTAAGGCAAGTCCGAAAGCAGGTGCAATTCTAGCAGAACTGATGGCACAGGCACCTGGAGCAGAATCAAGAGGAGATGTGGCAGAAAGTGTCAAAGACAATCCGAATCTGGTCCGCATGATGGGAAGAATGACGCTGGAAAGTATGTTAGGACATATGAAAGACAGTATCACAGAGGAACAGGTGAAGGGCTTAAACCGCATGCTTCAGCAGATTAAAAAAGGCGAATAGGCAGGCAGTCAGTTACAACAAGAAAAACGTAAAGAAAAGAAGGCACATCCGGGAGTTTGGCTTAAACCGGGATGAGCCTTTTTCTTTGCTAACTACAGCTTTGTATTTTTATTCCGATAATCGCTCGGTGACATCCCGAATGCCTTCTGGAAGGAAGAGGAGAAATAACTTCGGGAGCCGAAGGCAAGTTCATCGCTGATTTCCTGAATATTCATAGTGGTTGCACTAAGCAGCAGCTTTGCCTTTTCTAATTTTACCTGTTTAATAAAGTCTGCAATACTGATACCGATTTCTTTCTTGAATTTGTGGGAAAAATAATATTCTGTGTAGCCGGTTCTTTCAGCAAGTTCTGCAATTGAGAACTTCTCCCCGGGGTTCACGGAGATGTAGTCGCAAATATTCTGAATCTGGGAAGAAACATCAGTAGTCTGTTTTGCAGAGCGGACACGCTGCATAAAATCTTCCAGCATAGTATGGGTTAAGTTATTTATGGTAGATGCACTTTGAGCTTCTTCGATCTTCTGCATGTAATAGTCGTTTAATGTGTAGGCAATGGAAGGATTTAATCCGCCTTCAATCGAAGCACGTGAGCAGAGTACGAGCAGAACAATTACATCATTTTTCTGTTTACGGAGAGAATCACCGATATCAAACTTTACACCACTGCTTAGATTGGTGGATTTGCCAAGAGCCTTCATATAATCAGGACTTCCTTCCCGGAACATCTGAAGCATCTCCTGCTCGGCTTTCCAGATACCGGCATGTTCATCAGATATCAGTTTGAGGTCATTAGAATCTGAAGTCTGCCCCTGTGGATAAGAAATGTCGGCGGTAGTAATTTTTTCACCTGTAACAGCATAGTGAAACATCAGGGTGTACTGGTAAAGACTTGAGGAAGGCATTACCGGAATCTGATCGATCTGCCGAAATATTTTCGAGCGAAGTTTTACAGAAAGCGTACGCGAATCCAGGTCTTTCTTAATTAACAAATGCGAGTTCTTGCCCCTTAAAATAGGTCCCAGCATATGAATGTGCTTTAATTCAGTCTCCTCGTATTCGAAAACAGAAATGTAAAGAAGACCCATAGAGGAATCCAGCCATATCGGTGTGCGTTTTCCGGATGTGACATATTCTTGTAAAGTGTCAGCAAAATCCAGAATAGAAGAGGCATCACTGATTACAAGATCCTGAGGGCAGTTTGTATGAATAAGTTCTAATTCAGGAGTATACGTCCATAAATACACATCATAATTGCAGAGCAGCATTTCTTTGAAAAATCCCAGCCGTTCATTTATTGTCATCTCATATCCTCCACTTTTCATTATTATTTACTTAAAAGATTTCGAATTCTATATTTCTTCTATCCACGGGAGAAGCAATGATATATCAGATTCATACTCAAATCGAAGTGTCCCGGTTTCAAAAAGTTCCGGCTCATTGGCAATTGTACAGAAGATATACTGGCTCAATGCAGATTTCAATGCAAGGCAGTCTCCATCGGGCGTTTCAAAAAAGACCTCTCCGGTACATTTCTTCAATTCTTTCAAAAAATCCATCATATTAATATTTCCTTTTAGTTTCATAAGTTTCATTCCTTTCTTCTTTCTATTATAATCCTTTTCTTTTATTATGGAAGATAAAGCTGAGTGAAAAGGCAATTTTATCGTGAAAATGTTATGAGATTCGTTATGCGATATATATATCATGAAAAAAGAAACGAAAACACGAAAAATTTGTTACACAACCGGGGGTACACTTTTATAATCAAGATATAAAATCAAAGCAAGAAAGGTATTGGGAGGAACAGAAGAATGAAAGAAAAGAAGAAAAAATTAACCCAAAGTGAAATTGACGGTGTGCAGTATCGCCGTGCGAAATTGTGGCAGATCATCTGTTATGCATGTAACGCCTTCATTGGAATGAGCGTGTATTCGTTGATTGGAATGGCAAGCTACAGTGCAAGTATTGGATTCGGAGTTGCAACGGCCGTTGTGGGTGTGATTTTGACATGTACACGTATTCTGGATGGAATTACAGACCCGCTGCTTGCATTTGTGTACGACCGCGTAAACACAAAGTTTGGTAAAATTCGGATCCTAATGGTTGCAGGATGGGGCATTGAAGCAATAGGACTGCTGGGAATGTTCAGCTGGTTGACAGGGAAGTTTACAGGTATTGCAGGTATCGTTGTATTCACAGTACTTTATGTTGTATATGTAATTGGATATACTATCGTAAATATGACAGGACAGACAATTCCGGTACTGATCAGTAATGATCCAAAACAGCGTCCGACAATCGGCGTATGGGTGACAGCATTGAACTATCTGCTCCCGATGACATTGGGAATTGTATTTAATGTAGTACTTCTTCCTAAGTTTGGCGGAACAATCAACCTGGAATACCTCTCAGCAGTATGTAAGTTAGTAATTATGATTTCATTTATTGGACTTGTTCTTGTATGTCTAGGGGTAAGTGAGTTTGATAAACCGGAGAACTTTGAAGGATTGAATGTAAAAAAAGAACCATTGAAAGTGAAAGATATGGTTGCTATTCTGAAGGAAAACAAACCTCTGCAGTGTTACGTTGCGGCAGCTGCATCAGATAAGATTGCACAGGTAACAGCGTCACAGGCAGTCATTACGACAATGATGGGTGGAATTATTATCGGAAATATGGGATTATCTTCTATATTAGGAATGGTTTCTATGCTGCCATCGATTATATTTGCAATTTTTGGTGCAAGATATGCAGGAAAGCGCGGAAGTCAGGAAGCAATTACCACATGGACAAAGGTATGTCTGGTATTGGGTGCAATCTTAATTGTATTCTTCGTTGTTATAGATCCGAGTAAAATCGGTGTGATGTTCAGTTCAAGTATGATTATCTATGTGGTACTGACATTATTTTTAAACGGAGCAAAAATGTGTGTGTCGACGGCAAATACTTCATTTATGGCAGACATCGTTGACTATGAGTTAGACAGAACAGGAAAATATGTTCCGGCAGTTGTATCCGGTACATACAGCTTCCTGGATAAAATTATCAGTTCATTTGGTGCGTTGATTGCATCTACATCAGTAGCTCTGATTGGATATACATCAACGATGCCACAGCCGGGAGATGAGTGTACAACTGGTGTATTGGTGTTGACAATTGGTCTTACATATGCACTTCCGATGTTGGGGTGGATCTGCACATTGGTTGCTATGAAATTCTGTCATCTCAATCGTGAGGATATGGTAGCGGTTCAGAAACGTATCGCAGAAAAGAAAGAGGCTCTGAAACAGCAGAAGGCTCAATAATATGGAAAATGTAGAAATTACAGTTTGGCGGAAGCTAAACTGTAATTTTTACAATAAGGCATATGGGGAAGGAGAAAACGATGCAAAATCAGGAAATATTTAAGAAACCGGTATGGAAAGCAATATTTTCCATGGGGATCCCATCCTTGATCTCGGTTCTGGTTATGATAATCTACAACATGGCGGATATGTATTTCATTGGCTTTTTGAATGATTACACACAGGTTGCGGCAGTATCCCTTATTATGCCGGTGTTCAGTATTATGACAGCGGTCAGTATGCTGCTTGGAAATGGTGGCTGCACCCTGATTGCGCAGGCACTCGGAGCAGGAGAGAAGAAACGGGCACGCAGCTATATGAGCTTGTGTATCTGGACAGCCATTTTATTAGGAGTGATTATAGCAGGTCTGATTATAGTTTTTTCGAATCCTTTGTTGAAATTCCTCGGAACCAATGAGGAAATGTGGCAGTATGCAAGAAATTACATGCTTATTCTGGCAGTGGGGTCACCGGCAATGCTTTTGAATTATGCAATTGCCTGTCTTGTCCGGGGAGAGGGTGCGATTAAACCAGGTTTAATTGCCAATTTTGTCTCAACCGGTATGAATATTCTTTTGGATCCGGTGTTGATCCTTGGGGTGAAAATGGGTGTATCAGGAGCCGCACTGGCTACCGTGCTGAGTAATGTAATTGGCATTGTCTATCTGATTTGGTATAAAATGCATCATGAAATGATTCTGACATTCAATCCGAAACCGGCGAGAGAAAGTGTACGACATCTGGGGCGAGTATTTGCACTTGGATTTCCAAATGCCATTTCCAACATTTTAAATGGGTTTGCATCAACATTCAGCAACCAACTCCTTGTACTGTACGGAACAAGTGCAGTTGCGGCGATGGCGGCAGCAGGCAAGGCAACGATGATAGTAGGATTACTCCAGATGGGGCTCTGTATGGGTGTTCAGCCACTGATGGCGTATTATTACGGTGCCGGGGATATGAGACGTATCAAAGAGGTCGTGATGAAGTTATTTATTCTTACATTAGGGATTGGCGTTGTTTTCGGAGCGGTGGGAATGCTTGGAAGCAAAGCACTGGTTGGTCTGTTTATCAGGGATTTGGAAGTGGTTGCGCTGGGACAGAAGATTGTCTGCATTCAGTTGTTGTCTGCTCCATTTGCAGGGATATATTATATCGGACAGAATTTTATGCAGGCGACAGGGAATGCTTTGATGGCGACAATTACATCAGTTTTGAGGCAAGGAGTACTACTCATACCGCTTCTTTACATTATGAATGCGATCATGAAGATGATGGGTATTCCAACCGCACATGTGATGGCCGATTTTATTTCGATTGTAGTGACATCGGTGCTTACGGTAATTATTTATAAAAAAGTGAAAAATCAACTGAAACAAAAGAGGGAGGCTTAATTATGAAATATTTTTGTAATCCGGTAAATATCAATTACCGCTATCAGTTTAACATGGATCCAAGAGAGGGGGCGTTGAAGGTTGCCCGCGAGGCGGCAGACCCGTCCATGATTTATTTCAAAGGAAAGTATTATATTTTCGCATCGATGAACTTAAGTGTCTGGGTGTCAGAAGATCTGGCTCACTGGGAGAGTCATCGTCTGCCAGAGAACCTTCCGCTGTATGATTACGCACCGGATGTGCGTGTGATGGGCGAGTATGTGTACTTCAGCGCATCAAGACGCGGAGAGGTTTGTAATTTCTACCGCACGAAAGACATCCTAAACGGAGAGTATGAAGAGATTCCGGGAACCTTTGATTTCTGGGATCCGAACCTGTTCGTGGATGATGACAAAAGAGTGTATTTCTACTGGGGATGTTCCAATACAACACCGCTCTGGGGCGTGGAGATGGATCCGAAAACCATGCTGCCACTCGGCGAACGCCAGGTGATGATTGAGGGAGATGCATTTGCCAAAGGGTACGAGCGTGCAGGAGAGGATCACTGTCAGTGGCCACTCTCAGATGAAGAGATTGAGATCCGTTTTCAAGGATTTTTGAAAATGAATCATCAGACAGAGGAGCAGCTTCCGAAAGAACTAGTTCCGTTGATTAAAGGCATGCTCAGTCAGAAACCATACATTGAGGGTGCATGGATGGATAAGTGGGACGGAAAATATTACTTACAGTATGCATGTCCGGGGGCGCAGTATAATGTCTATGCGGACGGTGTCTATATCGGTGACAGCCCGCTCGGGCCATTTACATTGGCGAAGAACAATCCATTCTCCTATAAGCCGGGCGGATTTCTCCCAGGTGCAGGACATGGTTCAACGATGGAGGATACAGCGGGAAATCTGTGGCATACCTCGACCATGCGAATCAGTGTGAACCAGCAGTTCGAGCGTCGTGTCGGGCTCTGGCAGGCAGGAAGGGATGCAGACGGAGAGTTATTCTGCAACCAGCGTTATGGTGACTGGCCGATGGAAGTGACAGGCGAGAAGCAGGATCCATGGGAGAATCCAAAGTGGTATCTTTTAAGTTATGGAAAACAAATGACAGCTTCTTCTTGTGAAGAAGGAAAAGGTCCGGAAAAAGCTGCCGATGAGAATGTACAGACATGGTGGAGAGCAGCATCTGAGAAGCCGGGAGAATGGCTACAGATTGACCTTAGCAAAAACTATGATGTGCGTGCCGTGCAGATCAACTTTGCAGATGATAAGATTGACATTCCGGTTCCAGGGGAAATTAGAGGAACACAGACACAGCCAAGATATATCGAAGAGCAGGATCATGTGACGAGATGGATTCTGGAAGGCTCTGTGGATGGCGAGCATTTTGAGGTGCTGGAGGATAAATCACAGGCAGAAACGGATTTACCGCATGATCTGGTCGTGATGGAAGCAGGAAAACAAATTCGCTATGTGAAGCTGAACATTCTGGAGATTCCATATGATCAAAAACCATGTATCTCAGGATTACGTGTATTCGGTATCGGGGAAGGTGCGAAACCAGAAGTGCCAGAATTCGAGGCAGTACGCGAAGGTGATGTGGATATGAACGTGTCCATCAAGGAAAATGGAGCAATGGGCTACAACATCCTATGGGGACATGCGCCGGAGAAACTGTACCACAGCTATATGGTATTCGGAAATACCAAAAAGGTAGGAGCGCTTGTTAAAGGACAGGACTACTGGGTGAGAGTGGATGCTTTCAATGAGAGTGGAATCACAGAAGGTACTGTGAAAAAATTATAAAAAGGAGCGTCACACGATGTCAAAATTATTTGCAACAGGAAATTCAGAAATCAGTTCCCGTGAAAAGAGAAACATGGAACGTGCCAGAAAGGTGGCGTCTCAGGGAATGGTATTATTGGAAAACAAGGGAGCACTTCCGATTGACAAATCCGTCAAAACAATTGCTCTCTTCGGTAACGGGGCAAGAAGAACCATCAAAGGTGGAACCGGTTCGGGAGATGTCAACAGCCGCTTTGTGGTGAACGTGGAACAGGGACTGGAAGATGCAGGCTTCAGTCTGACGACGAAAGCATGGATGGATACATATGATACACAGGTAGAGACTGCCAGAATGGGATATTTTGGAGAACTTCAGCAGGAGATGGCAGCAAAAGGAATGGCTGCTGTGATGAAAATCTTTACGGAGCCATTTGTAGAGCCGGCAATTTCCGGAGTGAGTCAGAAAGAAATTGATGCGATGAAAGCAGACCTTGCCATTTACGTGCTCTCCCGTAATTCCGGAGAGGGAAAAGACAGAACTCCGGGGGCAGGAGATTATGAGCTGAGTGATACAGAAAAAACTGCAATTGCAAATCTTGCCAACGCCTACGGGAATCTGATTGTAGTGCTGAATGTAGGCGGCGTTATTGATACAAAATTCTTACGTGCACAGGAAGGCATCGGTGCAATCCTGCTAATGAGTCAGGCGGGCAATATCGGCGGACATGCGCTTGCAGACGTACTGACAGGCAAGGTATCTCCGAGCGGTCATCTGACAACAACATGGGCAGAGAACTATGAGGATTATCCGAATGCGAAGACGTTTAGCCATATGAACGGAGATATCCATGATGAATATTATGAAGAGGGAATCTATGTCGGATATCGCTATTTCGATACCTTTGATGTGACTCCGGCTTATCCGTTTGGTTATGGAAAATCCTATACAACATTTAACGTAAAGACAGAAGAAGTGACTGCAGATGCGAAACAGATTTCCGTAAAGGTATGTGTGACAAATACCGGCGCTACATACAGCGGAAAAGAAGTGGTGCAGGTATATTATTCCGCTCCGACAGGCAAACTGGAAAAGCCGTATCAGGAACTGGCAGCCTATGCGAAGACAAAGGAACTTGCTCCGGGTGAGAGTGAAGAGCTTATTATCACTTATCAGGTGGATCGCATGGCATCTTATGATGTACAGAGAGCCTCTTATGTATTGGAAGCAGGAACCTATTATGTCAGAGTTGGTGTGAATTCCAGAGCAACGAAGGTGTCAGCCGCAGTTGTGCTGGATCAGGAGACTGTGACAGAAGTACTGTCGAATCGCCTTGTATTGGACTGCGAGATGAATGAGTTATCATCAGCAGATGTGACACCTTATGGTTATGCAGAGGAAGAGGCTGAAAAAGAGCAGGCTTGTAAGCTCGATATCGCTTCCACTGATATCGAAACAAAAACTGTGACCTATGAGGAAACGAATGCAGAGATTGCTGCAAACACTTCAGAGAAAAAGATTACGATGCAGGATGTCATGTCAGGGCAGGCGACCTTAGATGATCTGGTTGGTCAGCTGACCATTCCGGAGATGGCAGAATTATGCGTCGGTACCTCCAGAGGAAATATGGGCGGTGACACTGCTATCATTGGCAGTTCCTCTGCAGTTGTACCGGGGGCGGCGGGAGACACCACTTCCCTGATGATTGAAGATCGTGACATTCGCAATCTGGTACTGGCGGACGGACCGGCAGGACTTCGACTGTCGAAGCATTTCAAGGCAGATGCAGAAGGCAATGTGATTCCGGGAACAAGTGATGCGCCAATTCCGGGAATGGACTTACTTATGGCCGGTTCACCAAAGCCGGAGATTCCGGAAGATGCCATTGACTATTATCAGTACTGTACTGCAATCCCGATTGCCACACTGCTTGCCCAGACATGGGATGTGGATGCAATCAAAGAATGCGGAGATATTGTCGGGGAAGAGATGAAAGAATTCGGTGTGACACTGTGGCTGGCACCGGGGATGAATATTCACAGAAATCCGTTGTGCGGACGTAACTTCGAATATTATTCCGAGGATCCGCTTGTTGCAGGGAAATGTGCGGCAGCAGATACATTGGGCGTACAGCAGCATGCCGGAGTTGGCACAACTATCAAACATTTCGCACTGAATAATCAGGAAGATAACAGAATGCACACGAATGCACACGTCAGTGAGAGAGCGGCTCGTGAGATTTATCTGAAGGGATTCGAGCTTGCAGTCAAAGAAGCAAAACCGATGTCCATTATGACATCCTACAATCTCATCAACGGAATCCATTCTGCCAATAATAAAGATTTGTTGACAGCCATTACGAGAAATGAATGGGGATTTGACGGAATCGTTATGACAGACTGGGGGACAACCGGCGGTATGGAGATGAATCAGGGAATGGAATTCAAGTACGGATGCTCCAGTGCAGCAGGATGTATCAAGGCAGGAAATGATCTGACGATGCCTGGAAAACAGGAGGATGTGGATGAGATTATCGCTTCAGTAGGTGCGAAAGATGGCGATGTAGTCTGCCCGATCACACTTGGAGATCTGCAGACCTGTGCGAAGAGAATGTTGAATACGATCATGAAGAGTTCGGCATATATGGAATAAGTGAGGAGACAAGATAACATGGCAGTAAAAGCAATTCAGTTAATTCAGATCGGAACGGCAATGGGTTCCGAAGAAAAGGCAAGAGAAACGATCCGCCTGATGAAAGAAGCCGGATATGACGGAATCGAGCTGAATGGATTCATGATAAAAAAGATGCCGCCGATCGTTCGTGTTCTGACAACCCTTGCGGGGATGCCGATTGGAAAGACAGCGAAATTAGACTGGAAGAAGTTGATTGCGGACACCGGACTTAAGGTGGTCAGTATCCACGAGGATCTTGGAAGCATTCTTAGAAATCCGCAGGAAATTATGGAAGAAGCAAAAACATTTTCCACAAAGTATATTGTCATTACGGGAATGCATCGGTTTGATTATTCCAATATGGCAGCGGTACTGGAATTGGCACAGAAGCTAAATAAGGCAGGAAAAATTCTGAAAGAAGGAGGCATTTCCTTGTTATATCACAATCACAACTGTGAATTCCGCAAAGTGGGAGCGGGAAAATGTGCCTACGATGTGCTGATTGAAAAGACAAATCCGGAATATGTCAACTTCGAATTCGATTCTTACTGGGCGACAGAGGCCGGTGTGGATACGATTGCTCTCATGGAACGCTTGGGAGAGCGGATGAAGCTCTACCACATCAATGACCGAGGAACAAGGATGAGCGGACCGGGAGGACAGATTCTCAAATCGGACAGTATGGAACTTGGATACGGTAATATGAACCTGACGAAGATGGTGGAGATTGCACAGAAAAGCGGTGTGGATGCCGTGATACTGGAAACCCATAAGAACTGGGTGGACAAGTCCCCGGTGAAGTCGTTCCAGCTCAGTGCGAAGTTTATGAATGAGCATGTGAAAAATTAGCTTCAAAAAATGTTGCTCTCAAATTCAGAAAGAATCATTTGAATAACAGGAGGAAATGGGAATATGAAGAAACAAAAATTCAATCATGACTGGATATTCACAGTTGGAAGCGGAAGCTCCCTGGATGCATTGGCTGGTGGGAACAATATGGCAAAACAGGTGACTCTGCCGCATGATGCATCAATAGGAAGAGAGCGAAACCCGGAAGAACCGAACGGAAGCGGAAATGGATTTTTCCGAGAGGAAAGCTATGTGTACACCAAGACATTTTCGATGAATGCAGATGATAAGGATAAGAATGTATATCTGGAGTTTGAAGGGGTATACCAGAATGCTTTTGTATATGTAAATAATTCATTTGCCGGGAAATGCCCGTACGGATATAGTAATTTTTATGTTGATATCACAAAATATCTGAACTACAACGAACCGAATGCATTAAAAGTAGTTGTCAAAAATGGAGTTCCGAGCGGACGCTGGTATACAGGAGGCGGAATTTACAGAGATGTCAATCTGATGATTGCTGATCGTCTTCATCTTGTTCCGGACAGTGTACAGCTTGCAGCAATTGAAGTGGAAGATGATCAGGCAATCATTCGTGCAAAGTCAACAATCGCTTACACAGGAATCGGAATCCGGGAGATTACACTGTGCACGGAACTGATGGATGCAGAAGGAAATGTGGTTGCTGCAGATGAAATGTCAGTGACGGTCGAGGAACATTCTGAACAGGAATATCAGCAGAAAATGTATGTACCAAATCCAAATCGTTGGGATGCGGAGAATCCATACCTGTATACTTATCGTACGTATATCAAAGAAAATGATTCCGTGATTGATGAGGAAACAGGAACCTTCGGAATTCGTAAACTTCAGTTGGATACAAAACACGGATTGAGAGTGAATGGAAAAGTTGTAAAACTTCGCGGCGGATGTATCCATCATGACAACGGAATTATCGGAACAGCAGAATTTACGCATTCTGCGGAGGCGCGGGTAAAGAAACTCAAAGAAACCGGCTTCAATGCAATCCGCAGCGCCCATTATCCGATGAGCCGGAAGCTGTTGGAAGCATGCGACAAATACGGAATGTATGTTATGGATGAGTATTCGGATGTATGGGTAAGTACCAAGGTGGAATTCGATTATAGTACACAGATGACAGAATGGTGGGAACACGATATCGAAAATCTGGTGAAAAAAGATTATAACCATCCGTGTGTGATTATGTACTCCATCGGAAATGAGATTCCGGAGGCGGGAAATAAATTCGACGTGCAGTGGGGCAAAAAACTAGCAGATAAATTGCGTTCTCTCGATGATACCAGATATACGACAAACAGCCTGAATCTCCTTCTGGCCATCATGAATGATCTTCCAAAATTAATGGCGCAGAATGCAGCCGCACAGGCAGCAGCGAATACAGAAACAGATCAGCCTCAGGAAATCAACAGCATGATGAACAATCTGGGGGCAATGATGGCACAGTTCATGGCAAGTGATTTTGCAGCTGAGAAAGTGAAAGAGGCATGTGCCCAGGTGGATATTACCGGTTACAACTATGCGGCAGCACGCTATGAGATTGATGGAAAACTGTTCCCAAACCGCATCCTTGTAGGTTCCGAGACCAATCCGCCGGATTTGGACAAAAACTGGGAACTGGTCGAGAAATTGCCATATGTAATCGGGGATTTCGACTGGACAGCATGGGATTATATCGGAGAGACAGGAATTGGGAAAATTAATTACACAGATCAGCAGAGCATGGGATTTTACGCACCATATCCTTGCAAAATTGCCTATTGCGGAGATATCAATATTCTCGGAAATCGCAGACCGATTTCCTATTGGAGAGAACTGATCTGGGGATTAAGAAAAGCACCGTACATTGCCGTACAGCTCCCGCAGCATTACGGAGAACCACAGAGTACGACACAGTGGAGTATGTCCGATGCAGTCCGCAGCTGGAACTGGAACGGATACGAAGGGAAACCTGTAAAAGTAGAAGTGTATGCTGCAGCCGATGAAGTAGAACTGTTGATTAACGGGCAGCGTGTGGAGCGTAAGAAAGTCGGAGAAACAAAGAAATACATCACAATTTTCGACACCACATATCATGCCGGAAAAGTAGAAGTTATTGCGTACAGCGACGGAAAAGAATGTGGCAGAGATGAAATACTGACAGCTTCAGACGAGGTTGTGATTGCCGCAAAAGCAGACCGTACACAGATTCCGGCAGATGGAAGTGACATCGCCTATATCGACATCTGTATGCAGGATGCTTTGGGAATTTTGAATCCAAATGCAGACAAAGCGGTATCTATAAGCCTTGACGGTCCGGGAGAAATTATGGGATATGGAAGTGCGGATCCGGAATCGGAGGAAAACTATTACGATATGGTTGCGAAAGCATACGAAGGAAAACTTCGTGCTGCAGTACGCGGAACCGGGGAAACAGGCAAAATCGTAGTAACATTATCGGCGGATGGATTAGAGTCAGTAAAAGTAGATGTTGAAGCCGTATAAGTACAGTAATCATTGAAATGATTTCATAATAGAAGGAGGAGCTGACATAAGTTGGCTCCTCCTTTTATCTCTCAAGGAGAAAGGGAAGAGTTTACAATTGCTCCAATTCTCCCAGCATATTTGTAACAACATCCTCCGGCAGTCCGAGCATCGGAGCGAGAGCTTTGAAAGTCATACCGTAAGCGGCCTTTGCCTGTTCATTTTCTGCAAAGCCAGGCAGATACTTGTCTACAATTGCTTTGGCGTCAGTGTTCTCCATGATAGCAGCAATTGTGCTGTCTGCGTTTAATTTTCCTCCGGTCAGGATTTCAGGATGCTTCCAGCTTGTCACATTCTTGCTTCCGGCGGAGAGTGCACCATCGACAGGAATTGCAGCTCCGGTGATGTACCGTGACATATCACTTGCGAGGAAGAGTGCAAGATAGGCACATTCCATCGGATCGCCCATACGTCCGGCAGGACAGTCATTTGCGAAGAAATCCATTGCCTGTTCCGGTGCATCTCCGAAGATACTTGTTTTCGTGTATCCCGGACAGATTGCATTGACTGTGATCCCGTATTTAGCATAATCCAGTGCAGCGACGCGTGTCATTCCGACAACTCCGAATTTGGTTGCGGTGTAAAGAGCCTGACCACGTTGCGGCATGAGTCCTGCGATAGAAGCAACATTGATGAGAAATCCGCCTTCACTTTTGGATTTGAAGATTGCTTCCGCACCATATTTCATTCCGGCAAAGACGCCTTTGCTGTTCAAGTCAAAGATTTTCTCATAATCATCCAAATCATATTCATGAAGAGGACTTCCGCCCATGCCGATACCTGCATTGCTCACAACTCCGTCGAGACGTCCATAATGAACAACTGCCTTATCTACGAGATCTTTAATCGCATTTCCGTCACTACAATCTGTCTGAACAAAAATTGCGTCCTCTCCATTGTTGATAATATCGTTCACTACAGCTTGTCCCTGTTCCACACTTCGTGCGGCACAGATTACTTTCATGCCATTTGCTGCATAGCAGCGGGCAATTGCCTCTCCAATTCCACGGCTTGCACCGGTGACGATTGCTACTTTTCCTTCTACACTTTTGAAATCCATAAATAATATCCTCCTGATGAGTTCATAATTGAATTTAGAAAATACATTTCTATGAGACAAGTTTAAAAGGAAGAATGAAAATGAAGGAATAAAAAATCGTGATTTTGAGTGCAAATTCGTGTAAAAGAGGTTGTGACATGTATTCGGAAACAAAATCAAGAGAAATAGAACTTGAGATGGGGAGAGTGATGTGGGAAGGGGCTGACCCCAATGTGATGCCATTTCAATTTATAGAAAAATATGTTCTAAGGTTATCAGAAAAGTGAGATTAGTGAATTGGTGTGATTGCTGAGAGAAAGAGCAAGGCTCCGTGCAGGAAATTCACCGGTTCCTCTTTTAATGCTGTAGAGCTTGCAGCATCTCCATCGTTAGAACTTGCATATATCGTAGCTGCCCCGAGAATGGCATATTATATGACCTACAGTACGAGAATTTACGATATTTATTTAAAATACATTGCACCGGAAGATATGCATGTGTATTCTATAGATGAAGTTTTCATGGATGTAACGGCGTATCTTTCAACCTACAAGATGACAGCCCATGAGTTGGCACTTAAAATGATTCGGGATGTCCTTGGGGAAACCGGTGTTACGGCAACGGCCGGTATTGGCAGCAACATGTACCTTTGCAAGATTGCCCTGGATATTGTGGCAAAGAAGATGCCAGCAGATAAGGATGGGGTGCGTATCGCAGAGCTTACGGAGCGAAGCTACAGGAAATTATTATGGAATCATACGCCACTGACCGATTTCTGGAGAATAGGCAATGGATACGCCAAGAAACTTATGGAAAACGGCATGTTTACAATGGGGATGGGGCCTACTACAATAGCTGAGATTCGGGCATATAAACCACAGAATAACAGTGTAAGCTCCAGGCAGGTATTGCATTGCCCTATACAGCAGAGAAAGCAAAGCTTATTGTGAAGGAGATGACGGATTTACTGGTTCTTGACCTCGTGGATAAGAAACTTCTTACAGACCAGATGGTGCTTCATATTGGATACGATATCGAAAGTCTGACAGATCCGGAGGTTCGAAGAAAGTATCAGGGCGAGCTGATGGGAGTAAGTGGATATAATCTTGCGGTCTCTCTCGTATGGTTTTTGGCATTGATGCTGGGAACAGGAGTACTTCCGCATGTAATGGACATTACAATCAATTATGGATCTGATACATATTGGTGCAGAGGAGGTATTTTTGTTAATCTCTGTATTGTGTTTTTAATCATTCTTACTATTACGGGATTTGGGTATACTATCAGTTACAAAATAGTGGAGATAAAGTGTATTCATTTGGACGGTGGATTGGATGGAGCAATGGAAGTAAATGATGCCGCTATGAATGCAAATCTGAAAGGACAAATAGCAAAAGCGGCAGGGGGAGCGTATGTTGATACGAAGGCGCTTACAGGCCCGATGGCTATTTTGTCAAGGTATTGTGTGCAAAATGGTGTAAGTATAATGAATTCGCGTGTGTTTAAGTGGATAAACAGAGCATGCATTGCAGCGCAGATTATATTTGCTGTTGCTTGTTTCTGTATCTTTATTCAATATTAGTAGTCGGGAGAAGTTAATGGGAAAGATAATAATTCACAAATCGCTTTTAGGCCATATAAAGATTGACGGAAGTTTTATTGATGATAAAGTTAAAGAGTTAGAAATGGCTAGTGGAATATATGATATAGTTGGCGGAACAGATTGCGATTCATCATATAATACAGAAAGCTATCAGCATGGAAGTAAATCCAGTATAACCTGGGGAATACATGAAAAAGTGAAAATTGACGATAAATCCGTTTGCCATGTGCATGTAAAAAGAAAATTGTCATTTTTATATATTGTTCTGGTAATCAAAGTGAAATATGAGAGTAATGAGGTATTATAAAATGTCAGATATCAAAGGTAAGATAGTTTTAAAAACACCTTTCATTTGTGAATGTTGTATCAGAAGTGATAGGGTATACAAAACTCTAAATTCTTTCAAAAAAACACAATGGTTGAACTATCAGCAGGCAAGCATATGATTAATGTGGGTATCGGTTATGATGAAATGCCAGAGAGCAGCAGAGTATATAGTGCGGATACTTGGGCATGGGAAAGCGATAAAGCAATAGAAATCGGTGAAAATGCTTTGCTTATTTCGATAAAGAGAAAATGGCATTTATTTAGGCCGGTTACAGTAGAAGCTGAAATAATAAAATAGTGGAAACATACTGCAAGGAGATAATGATGAGTAAGTTGAGTTTTGATAAGAAAACCTTTAACTGGGGCTATGGTTTTGTCTATACCTTCCAAAGTCGAAGTTAGAAGACCACAGTCACAATTATTATGAATTCTATTTCTTTTTGGAAGGAAATGTATCGATTGAAATTGCAGGAGAAAGGCGTCCGCTTCAGTACGGAGATGTCGTTCTAATTCCGCCGGAAGTGGCACACCATGTTGTGATTCATGATGTGGAAATGCCGTATCGCAGATTTGTCTTTTGGATTAGCAAAGAGTATGCAAATCAGTTGATGCAGTTGTCACAAGCTTACGGATATCTGATGCAACAGGCAGCGGTGACTGGTAAATACATTTTCCATAATGATAGAATTTCGTTTAACGCAATACAGACAAAGGTGTTTCGTTTGATAGAAGAAATCCACTCCAATCGTTTTGGAAAAGAAGCGAAGATATCTTTGTGCCTGAATGATCTGATACTTCATTTGAATCGAACAGCATATGAGCAGGAGCATCCGAAGAGTCAGAAAGAGGAGCAGAACTTATATGAGAATCTGATGGATTATATCGAAGAACATCTAGATGAGGAATTGACATTAGAGAAGCTGGCAGGTGAATTCTTTGTCAGCAAATACTATATTGCGCATATCTTTAAAGAAAATATTGGACTATCCATTCATCAATATATCATGAAAAAAAGGCTGTCTGTTAGTAGGGATGCCATTCTCACCGGATACAAAATCACAGAAGTATACTTGATGTATGGATTTAAAGATTACTCTAGCTTCTTTCGGGCGTTTAAAAAGGAGTACGGAATATCGCCGAAGGAATTTCGAGAGATGAATTCGGTGGATGTAAACGAATTTACGAACAAAATATAGAAATCATGAATGTAATAATTTTTGCCATTCGCTATAATTTCTATTATGAGATACCCTATGTATAATGGAAATGAAGGAGAATATTCGAATATGAAAGCGATAAAACTTAGAACAGAGCAGAAGGTAAATCCAATCGGAATAGACGGGAAAGAACAGTTCCTCTCATGGATTTGTGAGGACGGAATCTCTCAGAGTGCATATCAGATTAAAGCATGTACTGGAGATCAGACCATTTATGATAGCGGTAAAGTGGCAAGTCAGGACATGCATCATCTGTTGGAACTGAATCTGGAAAGCAGACAGCGTGTCTGCTGGAAGGTGCGTCTGTGGGATGAAAAAGACGAAGCCGGAGAATGGAGTGAAGAGGCTTATTTTGAAATGGGTCTCTTAAGCGATGAAGATTGGAATGCCCAGTGGATCAATCCAGAACTTTCCAAACTTACAACAAAGGAATACGACTGCAGTGATGCAATCAATGCACAGGCAAAGAGGGAATGGGAAACACGGGAAATCGAAGGCGAGTATGAAGTACATCAGCCTGCAAGCTACCTGCGACGTGTATTCAGTGCACCTGAGGGAACAATGAAAAGATTCTATATTACCTGTCACGGGTTATATGAGGCATGGCTAAATGGAAAACGTGTAGGTGATGCCGTTCTGATGCCGGGCAGTAGCAATTACAATAATGAGCTTATTTATCAGACATATGATGTTGCAGATTTATTGCGTGAAGGTGAGAATGAGCTGGTGATTGTTCTTGGTGATGGCTGGTATCGTTCTACATCCGGAGTCGATGGTGACCGCGGTGTGTTCGGACAGGAACTGGGATTATTATGTCAGTTGGAAGTGGATGGAGAATCGGTGCTTGTATCTGATGAGACATGGGAAGCAAGTCAGGCAGGACCTCTGCAGCAGAATGATATGCAGCAGGGAGAAGTATACGATGCGAGAAAAGAAACATTTGCCACAGAAAACGGCGTGTGGCATCCGGTAAAAACAGAAGACTTTGATAAGAACCTGCTGAAAGGAATGAATACTGTCCCAATCAAGGAAATGGAGAACTTCGAAGGTAAACTGATTCAGACTCCGAATGGAGAGACGATCATCGATTTCGGACAGAATCTTGCCGGATATGTGGAATTTACTGTATTTGGTAAAGACGGTGAAACGATTGTTCTGACTCATGGAGAGTCTTTGGATGAGAACGGGAACTTCACGACGGAGAATTTCCAGGATCGTAAACGCCACAAAGAGGGCGGTACGTATCAGATGATTTCATACATTTGCAAGGATGGAGAGAATCACTACAAGCCGAGATTTACCATCATGGGATTCCGCTACGCAAAAGTGGAGACAATACTTGATCTGTCAGATGCAACATTTATCGCGCATGCAGTGTATTCCGAGATGGAAGAGACAGCAGACTTCACTTGTGGAAATGCGGATGTGAACCAGTTGGTATGGAACAGTAAATGGAGTCAGAAGGGCAACTTCTGTGATGTGCCGACCGACTGCCCGACTCGTGAGAGAGCAGCGTGGACAGGAGATGCGGGACTTTATGTCGATACGGGGCTGATGCTGATGGATAGTTATAATGTATATAGAAAATGGCTGGCGCAGTGTCGTTACGGACAGTATCCGGAAGGCAAGGTGGCAAATATCGCACCGCCGAACAGCAAAGGAAGCTTTATGACAGCGATGCTGGCAGGTTCTGTCGGCTGGGGGGATGCCTGCATTATTGTGCCAATGGCAATGTATCGTAAGTATGGAGATGTTCGTATACTGGAAGAAAATTATGAAATGATGAAGAACTGGTATGCCTTTTTGGAAAGCCGTGCAGAGAACAATGCAATTCAGTCGGGTATTGATTACGGTGAGTGGTGCGAGCCGGGAACCAATCCAATGATGTCTATGCAGAACGGAAACTTTGATGTTGCAACCGCATATTTCGCACATTCCGGGGAAACGTTGTCTGAGATTGCAGCGATTCTCGGCAAAGAAGAGGATGCGGCACATTACCGTGAAGTATCAGAAAACGCCAAGAAAGCATTTGAGGAAATCTTTACGAAAGACGGCGTGGTAGAATCAGAGCGTCAGTGTCAGTACATCCGTCCGATTCAGTTTGGCCTTGTGAATGAAGAAAACTGTGCGAAGAATGCAGAGAAGCTGAACGAACTGGTGCTTGCAAATGACTATCATCTGAACACCGGATTCCTGACAACACCGGCAATCTGCGGTATACTGTGCGAATACGGATATGAAGATACCGCATTCAAACTTCTGCTTCAGGAGTCTGCACCGGGATGGCTGTATGCCGTGAAGAAAGGTGCCACGACAATCTGGGAGACATGGGATGGTATCAATGAAGAAGGAAAACCAAGCGAATCTCTGAATCATTATTCCTATGGTGCAATTACCGGATGGCTGATCGGTGGCGTATGCGGAATTCAGCAGGAAGGAAGAAAAATCACAATAAAACCAATCGCATGCAAGGAATTATCGCATGCAAAGGCAGTGTATGATTCTCCGGTTGGAACAATTGAGAGCGGATGGAAATACGAAGGTAATAAGATTACGTTCGAGTTTGTTATTCCGGTGAACACGGTGGCAGAAGTAGTGCTACCGAATGGGGAGAGACATGAACTTGCGCCGGGAGTACATCAGTTCTAATGGATGTGGATAGTTAAAAAAGAAATGGATACACATGTAAGGGGGGCTTACCGATTTATTTCGATAAGCCCCCTTTTTGTTGCTGAATCTCGTTGATTTTTTCATCTGAAAGCTCGGTGTTATCTAAAAGCATTGTCCGGAACATTTGAAGTAACATTTGAAAAGCCTGTATCCATGTGATATCAGACATTTCATCTGAAAAGTATAGAAAAAGCTCGCGCAGGGATCGATTATCATTGGATTCCCTGCTTTCCAGCGACAACATCATGTATCGTGTAAAAACGACTGCAGTATGTGCAGTCATTGCATCATAGGAAAGGGAGTTACATTCTTTGCTGAGGTTAAGGTAGCTTTTGCACACCTTGAAGAACACATCTATGTCCCAACGTTTTCCATAGATCCGGATGATTTCATTCTCATCCAGATTTACGTCCGTGGAAATAAGGCAGAGATATTCCTTGC
>ERZ827104.51-NODE-51-length-142644-cov-8.891934_pt1 | contig 142644 bp, 139 predicted proteins | sample MGYA00519781_ERZ827104 | MGnify/ENA primary metagenome ERZ827104 (study PRJEB31778, sample SAMEA3449257) | human gut metagenome | biome: human gut; feature: human-associated habitat; material: faeces | place: United Kingdom | collected 2010/2012 ...
CGCAAGGCACTTCGCAAATAAACTTCCCGTCCGCGTCTTGCAGGACGGCAAGCGCTCCGCGCGCCCGATCCGCCGTCATTGTTCCACCTCCGCCGCCGGAAGGGAAAGCCACCATTCCGGATTGTTCCGGAACTGCTCATTCGCGCAAGCGTCGCAATTCTCCGCCGTGCAGGAAGAGCAATAACGCTTCTGAAAAGCCGCGTCCCACGGCGCTTCTATGACCGGAAGGGAACGAAGGAAGCCCGCCAGCGTGGGCTTGTCCTTCGTGATAGCGTCAAACGCTGTCTGTGTTGTATCCATTGAATAGCTCCTTTCTCTTTATGGAAAATCGAATAGATCGTACAAAGTCATTTGCGCGTCGTCTGACTTGAATTTTTCGTCAATTTCCGCAAACGTCCGTTTCCTGTCGAACTTCTCTGTTACCTTGTTCGGCAATGCTTGAAGCTCCAGCATTCTTTCCCACAAGTCTTTGTGATAATCGTACAAGTGCCGCAATTCCTTTTCTTTTGCATTCGGGCAGAACCAGCACCCACCGCGATCCGTGAATTCATATATCGGCGATAAAAGCCCGTACGCTCTGCACATATCGAACGTTGCGCTTTCTTCTATACCGTACTTGTCCAGCAAGGAAATCTTCTTCGTTCCTTCAAGTCGCAAAAGGCGTTCTTGTTCGTCTTTCGCTATTCCTAAATATTGAATAACGTCGTTGCCCATCTGCCTTTTGTATTTATTGATCGGTGGTAGTTTGCAATCCCTTTGGATCGAACAGCGTCCACAAAGCGGGAACGCCCGTATTTTTCCGGCTTGATCGCCTTTGGTGATAACGTGCTTGAAGTTTGAAACGTAGGTCTTTTGAGAACGAAGGATTGTAACCTTGATACCCCAGCTTTCAAATATCGGCTTCGCTGTTTCATATATGAATTGTCTATGCTCCGGAACTTCGCCGCTTATTTCATCGTCGAACATTACTTCGCAATAAACCACTTCGTCCAGCGGCTCGTTATGCTCTTTCGCAAGAATTACCGTCGCTATGCTATCTTTGCCGAAGGAACAAGCCGCCATATACTTCATATTGAATAGCTCCTTTCTGTTTTTAACAGTTTGCCGCGCGTCGGTTTCCTCTGCGTCGGAAATTCTCTTGCACCGTCGCTTGTGCAAGATCGGCGCTGTACTTCGGGCGGGCGTAGCTGTCAAACTCTCCCGTATAGCCGCGCTTCAACTCTTCGTAGATAGCGGCGGCGCTCCTTTTCAGACGGGCGGCAATGTCAACAACGCGTTCACCCTCTGCATACATTCTTTCGATCTCGCGGCGCTGTTCCAGCGTCAAATAACTGTATCCGTTCAATGTTTTAACCTCCTTCCGCCTGCCTTCGGATAAAAAAATAATGCAGGAAAAACCGTAACGATTTCTTCTGCATTTAATGATACTCTCAACAAAATACACATTTCTCTGTATTCCTCTTTGACAATCTCAGGCCTTTGTGCTAGAATAAGAGCACTGTTGATAAGAGCAATCTTGTCTTTCGGCCGCCGATCGGGCGTCCGGGAGCACCAGTATTTTAAGGGAGGAATAGGTATGTGCATTCAGGCAATTAAGAGCGTTGGCGTCAAGGAGTACGCTTCCGAGCTCTGGACCTCGATCAAGGAGATCGACGGCGGCAAGATCCTGTCGAGCGCCAGCGAGCTGCTCGAGGTGAACACCAAGGCCATCAAGAAAAAGCTTGCGTCCCTGTGCGACGAGAACACCACCTTCGCCATCCGCGATAAGCTTGACCTGGTCAAGGATTTCTGCCAGTGGCCGGTGAACTACATTCAGGGTCTGATCGGCTGAAACGCCCCTCTGCCCCGCATGGAAAAGGAGACCGCCCCGATCCGTTTCGGATCGCGGGCGGTCTCCTTTTTCCTGTTTTGCCGCGGTCATTCCGGCGCGCGCTCGTCGCCGAAGAAGAACACCGCCACCGTGCCGGGACCGGCGTGGGATGCGATGATCGTGCCGATATCGCAGATGCGGATCTCGCCCTGAATGTGCGGGAAGCGCGCACGCACGGCATCGCGCGTGATCTCGGCCTGCTCCAGGCAGTTGGAGTGACAGATCCAGCACTTGCCGCTGTAATCCTCGCCGCCGACGGCGTGCGCCGCCATGGCGTCCACCGTTGCGCGCACGGCGGCCTTTTTGCCGCGCACCTTGTCGTAGGCAATGATGCGGCCGCGGTCGTCGAGCCGCATGAGCGGGCAGATGCCTGATTCACCGACTGCGTCATGCCGGAGCTGAACGCGATGTGCAGCACATCACCGCCCTGCTCGAGCAGGTGCCGAAAGTAATCATAGTATGTGAACTGGTTGATCTGGGACGTGCTCGGCAGTTTCCCCGCATCCAGAAACGCATAGAACCGGGGCAGCGCCTCCGGGTCACGGCCCATGTCGTCGGGGTACGTCTGCTCGTCAACAATGTAGGAATAGAAAATGACGGGGATCCCGCGGCTGTGCATATATGACATCCACCGTAGACTCGCACGAGAGCAAAAACTGTGCCATGTAGGATCTCCTTCTTTCTATTGATTTTCTGGCCTGATTGTAGCACGTCCGACCACCGTCCACAACCGGTATTGCAGCAAAAGTTTGAAGTTTTTCTGCGCAAAAACGCAAATTTTCCGCGAATTCGGTGCCGATCTGCGCAAAACGGCCCGCGGGAATACCCCGCGGGCCGTTTTTGCGTCCTCTTTCGGCGCTTACCAGCGCACCGTGCGCGGAGCCGCCGTGAAGGAGCTGAACGTCGCAGTCGCGTCCGTGAGCGCGAGCACCTGCGTGTTGCCGTCGTCGGCGGCGTACATGCTCTGCAGCTCCGGATAGTGGTCGAGCATATCCTGCCGCGCCTGCACGCGGTCGTCCTCGACGGCCGTCGCGCTCACGCGCAGCCAGGTCTCGCCGTCAAACGCGCACAGCTCCACCTTGGGGTTGGCCGCCATCTCCTTCGAGACGGCCTTGACCTTGCCGGTCTGGATATAGAGCTTGCCCTCGAACAGATTCACCGTGCCGAACGGGCGCACGCGCGGCTGGTCGCCCTCGACGGTGGCGAGATAGTATGTGCCGCACTTTTTGAGAAATTCATAGACTTCCTGCATGGTTTTTTCTCCTTTCTCCGGCTGCACCGGAACCTGTACCAGATATTTTTCGAGCAGGCGCACGGGGTGGTAGGACTCCTTCGAGCGCCGCATGCCCTCGTCGCCCACGTCCTCTTCGCGGTTGATATACCGCACATCGGGCGTGACAAAACACTTGGCATATTCATTGACCAGCACCTGATAGATGCCCTCGTAGGCGATGTCCGCCTTTTCGATATGGATGATGAGCGTGTCGCCCACGATCTCCCCGGCGGAAAAGCCGGCCACGCGCCCATTCACGCGCAGCAGACCCGCAAGCGGGGCATAGGCGTCAAAGTCGCGCAGAAATTCCCGCACGCAGCCCTCTTCCGCCTGCGCGCTGTCGCTGTCCTTATGGTAGCGGCGGGTGAAATCTTCGAAAAACGCGCAGACCTCCGGCAGATCCTCCGCCGTGATGCGCGCAAACGACCAGCCGGGATACAGGCGCTGGAAGTGGTGGATGTGGTTGCGCTGGCCGTTAAAGCGCCGGCCGCGGAAGGTCACCATGTCCTGCGCGTCGTAGAGATAGTCGAACCAGTCGCGCACCGGCGTGACCTTCACGTCGCCGAAGCGCGCGCGCAGATTTTCCACATCTTCCGCCGTGGCGGGGAAAAACTGAAGCGGGCTCCCCACTTCCCGGCAATATTGCGCGAGAAAATCGTATGCGTTTCCCACATTCTCGCCGATCGGTGTGGAAAACACCGTGCCGAGCTCCGGGAACTGCTCCCGCAGGATCAGCGTGCCGTCACGCTCGAGCGCCGCGTCCTGAAAATACGGCTGCCAGAGCACGGCCGCCCCGGCCGAGGCATTGCACAGGCGCGTGTTCTGCCGGGCAAAGTAGCGCGTCAGCATCGGGATATCCCGCACGGTCAGCGGGTGAAACGGGTCTGTCATGCCTTGGATCCGCCCTCCTGTTCGGTCTGCGCCGCCTGCTGCTGCTCTGCGGCCTGCGCCGCGAGCTTGGCCTTGAGCTCCTCAAAGCAGTGGCGAATGATCTCATATTCCTGCTCGTTTTCGAGTGCGAGCAGGGCGAGCTGGCCATCCTCGCGTGTGTCGTAGCGGTTGGCGAACAGCCGCTGCTGCGCGCCCTCGCCGGTCGTGAACACCACATACGAGCGGCCGTTGTCCTCGCAGTCGTAGGTGAACAGCACATCGCACTGCACCTGTTTTCCGTCCGGGCCGAGGACCGCGAACGTTCCGGTTTCAAACATGATCGTGTTCTCCTTTTCGGGGTTTGCCCCCATCATAGCATACCGTGTGCGATTTTACCACTGCGTTTTGCCGGCCGGCCGGCTGCCGGTTTTCCGGACAGATGTTCAACAAAAGTGCGCGGACACACCGCCGCATGCAATATCCCACCCGAATTTCACAAAAATTTCGAAAAAAAATCACAATTTTTATGCAACGAATTGTTGATTATTGTTCGTTTTGGTGGTATGCTGTATGTCAAGATAACAAAATACAGGTAGGAGGAATCAGCGAATGGAAGAAAAAGTTGTTGACCGCAGAGTGCGAAAGACGAAACGGCAGCTTCGGCTTGCGCTGATGAAGCTCATGGCGGAAAAGAGCGTCAAGGATATCTCCGTGCGTGAGCTGGCAGCGATCGCAGACATCAACCGCGGCACCTTCTATATCCACTATAAAGACGTGTACGACCTGCTGTCCAGTCTCGAGGACGAGCTGGCCGATGGGCTGACGGCCGTGTGCCGCCGGCACAACGCGAAAGACTCCGAGGGCAAGACCTACCCGTACCTGATGGAGCTGTATCAGTTCATCCAGCAAAACGCCGACCTGTGCCACGTGCTGCTCGGCAAAAACGGCGACATTGCCTTCACCGACCGCATCTGCCACATCCTGCGCGACGAATTTTTGTACGACTTCCTCGCGTACTACTATCCGAACGACCCTGTGATGCTCGACTATTTCTGCTCGTTCATCGTGTCGGGCAACATGTCGCTCGCGCTCACGTGGATCGACAACGGCATGCAGCAGACGCCCGAAGAGATGGCCGTGCTCGCCGGCGAGATCATCATGCACGGCGTGAAGGTGCTCGAAACGAAGGCGTGACCGCGCCGCAAGACCGCAAAAAGTCCCGGAAACGCATGGTTTCCGGGACTTTTTATGGTTTCGGGCATATCACCTCAGGCGGCATCCGCCGCCCCGCAGCCCGCAGAAATGGCGATCAGAGCGCCGCGCGCATGGCGGCAAAAGCCGCGTCCACGGCGCGGTAGATATCCTGTGCCGGCTCGCCGACGAAAAACGCGCCGTTTTCATACAGCACCCGCCCGGCGACCATCGTCAGGCGCACGTTCTCCTTCGAGCCGCTGTAAACCAGGTTGCGCGCGATGTTGTGGATCGGCTGCATGTTCGGCCGCTGCAGGTCGATCACGATCAGATCCGCCTGCTTGCCGGGCGCGAGCACATCGCAGTCGGTCAGACCCATGGCCTGCGCACCGCCGACGGTCGCCATGCGCAGCACGTCGTCCGCCGGGAGCGCCGCAGCGTCGCCGCAGCGCAGCTTTTGCAGCACGGCGGCCAGATACATCTCGCGGAAGAAATCGAGCGCGTTGTTGCTCGACGGCCCGTCCGTGCCGATGGCCATGCGGATACCCAGCGCGCGCATCTGCGCCAGCGGGGCGATGCCGCTGGCAAGCTTGGCGTTCGAGCCGGGATTCGTGACGGCCCAGAGCCCCCGCTCGCGGAAGATGGCGAGGTCGCGCTCGCTCATGTGCACGCAGTGGAACCCGCCGCCGCCGTAATCAAAGTGGCCGAGGGAGGCAAACAGCTCCGTCGGCGTCTTGCCCCAGCGCTCCCGGCACTCGGCCACCTCGCGCGCGGTCTCGGCATTGTGCGCAAACACCGGCGCGTGCAGCGCGCGGGCGAGCTCGCCGGCCTCGGTCATCTCGGTGATGTTCGAGGTGTACTCCGAATGCAGGCCGAGCTGATAGGAGATCAGCGGGTGCAGGGCATTGAATTTGCGGTACTCGCTCTCGAGCTGCTGCGCGCTGCCGCCGCCCCCGCACAGCACCGTGCGAAAACCGCAGTCGATGCTCGCCTGCGCGATGGCCTCGCGGAAATAATACATGTCAAAGTCGGCCGTGATGCCGCTCGTGAGATATTCGAGGATCGACAGCTTCGTGAACGCATACACCGCCTCGGGCGTGAGCTTGCCCTCGAGCGGGAAGATCTGCTCAAACAGCCACGGCTGCAGCGGCACATCGTCGGCATACGAACGCACAAAGCTCATGCCTGCGTGCGCGTGCGCGTTCTTAAAGCCCGGCATGACGAGATCGCCATCAAGGTCGATCTGCCGCTCGAACACGGGCAGATCCGCCGGCGCAGGGCCGATGTAGGCGATCTTGTCCCCGTCGGTCCAGACCTCGTCCGTCGTGATCGTCACACCGTCCGCCATCGTGAGCGTGCGGCCGTTAAAAAAGCGGATCATAGGTTCAGCCTCCGTTTCATGGAATGCTTCTGCATTATACGCCGGATCGCCACACTTGGCAATCCATTCCGAAAAACTTCACAAAGCGGTTGAAGCCCGGCCGGTTTTTCGCTATAATAGGTAGAAATCATCTCCAATTGGGAGGCAGGATCATGACCAAAGAAAACATCTATTACATGGACGACAACGCATTTGACCGCTTTTATAAGCGTGCCCGCTACCAGGCCAACAGCTTCGTGGCCGGGAAATTCGGCAGCAAGGCGGCAGACTATCTGACGACGCTGCCGGACTTTGCCTATCTCATCTGCAAGCTCATGCTCGACCCCGATGTGCCCTCGAGCCGCAAGCTCGACCTTGGTCTTGCGCTGCTGTATGTGCTCTCGCCGCTGGATTTCGTGCCGGATTCCATGCCCCTGCTCGGCAAGATCGACGATGCGTACGCCATTCTCGTGTCGGTGGCCAAGCTCCTGCGCAGCACCGACCGCAATATCATCCTGCGCCACTGGCTCGGCGACCCCGAGACGATCGACACGCTGCGTGCCTGGCTCAACTACTTTGATGAAAAGCTCGGCTCCGGCCTGATGAAAAAGATCGCCGGCATGGTCAAGCGCGCCTGAACAGCAGAAGAAAAAATTCCGTCATCCGGTTGGATGGCGGAATTTTTCATTTTAACGTTATTTCTCGAACCAGTCGAACACGTCCAACCGCTTCCAGAAGCTCTCCTTCGGCGTGAAGACCGCCGCGTAGTCGATGCTGCGGAACTTCGGCTCCCACGTGACCTCCGCCTCGTCGACCCAGCCCGTCAGCAGGCTGCCGAGCTGCTGCTGCGCCACGAGCATCTGCAACGTCTGCTGGCTGCCGTCGCTGCTCACGACCAGATCGTCGCCCTGTGTCGGCATACGCAGGATCACATGATAGCCATGCTGGCTCTCCACCACACCGGACACTTCGTAGGGTTCGAGCGCCTTGCAGGCATCCTCAAACTCCGTGACCATGCTGCCGGAGGGGAAGCAGTAGCCGTGCGGATAGCTGGCCTCGCCGGTGTCCTCGTTGTACTGCTCCATGAGCTGGTCAAACAGCTCCACACGCTTGTCGGGGTCGGTCACGGCCTTGACCTGCGCGGCGATCTGCTCGGCCTGCTGCTTCTTGGCGGCCTTGTCGGCGTCTGAGAGGGCGCTGCCGCTGTCGTCCGTCGTCTTGAGCAGGATGTGCTTTGCCGTCATGTAGTCGTTTTCCTCGGCAAATTCCTGCACTTGCTCGTCCGTGATGTTCGCGCCGTTTTCACCGAAGAGCTTGCTGGCCAGCGCATTGTAGAGATACTGCATCTTCGTGAAGTACTTGAACAGATCCAGATCCATGTAGTACGACTTGAGCTTTTCATTCAGCTCGCTCTCCGTGCCGCCGTCACCCACGACGTTCTGGATCGTCTGGTCGATCGTGTCCTGCACGTACTGCTCACCCGCCGCGTCAAAGGTCACGTCGTTCTCGGCGGCCTTGATCTCGACGAGGTGGTTCCAGGCGATGTTGTTGACGACCGACTCCGTCATGAGGTCGGCATACGTCTTGCCGGTGCTCTCGTCATAGACCTGGCTCCAGTCGGTGATCTGCGTCCCATAGCGCTCAATGTTCGACATGACGGCACACAGAAAATAGGCATACTCGTTCCAGTACACGGGGCTGCCGTCGATGGTCATGACTTTCTTGTTGCTCTTGTAGGCGCTCATTGCGGCGGCATACTTGTCGGAAGATGCATCACTGCTCTCTTCGGAATAGCTGCGCACGCGGGTCGAGGTGCAGCCGGTCAGGCAGCAGACGGCCATCACGAGCGCCAGCAGTAGGGCGATGGTTCTGGTTTTCATCAGCAAACGCTTCCTTTCGTTTCGTTGCACATGGGTGTCATGCGCGGTCTCCCTGGGCGTCTGCCCATGCGGAAACAAACGCTCTTGCCTGTTCGATGACGTGGGTGCGGGTCTTGAGGCGCAGAATGACGCCCGGTTTGGCGCCCGCATCCACCTTCAAGCGGCCCTTGAACTCCGGCCGGGCGTACAGCGCCGATACCTTCTGCATATCGAACTGTGCCAGCAGGAACTTCAAACAGCCGTTTTTCTGCGAAATGTCCGTCACGCCGACCTTGCCCGCGTCGGCGCGCAGCAGCGCCACCTGCACGAGCGTGTACACGCTCGGCGGCGGGTCGCCGAAGCGGTCGATCACCTCGTCCATGAGGTCGTCGGCCTCCGCCTCCGTGCGCACGAGCGCGATGCGGCGGTAGAGATCCATGCGCTGCTCCTGACTGGGCACATAGCTCTCGGGAATGTTGGCCGACACGGCGAGGTCGGCCGCGCACTCGGCGCGCTGCTCGGGCTTCTCGCCGCGCTCTTCGAGCACGGCCTCCTCAAGCAGCTTGAGGTACATGTCATAGCCGACGTCGATCATATGCCCCGACTGCTCGGCACCGAGCAGACTGCCCGCACCGCGGATCTCCAGATCGCGCATGGCGATGCGGAAGCCGGAGTTGAACTCCGCAAACTCGCGGATGGCGCTCAGGCGCTTTTCGGCGATCTCGGTCAGCTCGCGCCCGCGCCGGAACGTCAGGTATGCGCTCGCGCGCCGGTTCGAGCGGCCGACGCGCCCGCGAAGCTGGTGCAGTTGGGCAAGACCCATGCGGTCAGCGTCCTCAATGATGAGCGTGTTCACGTTCGGAATGTCGATGCCGGTCTCGATGATCGTCGTGCAGACGAGGATCTGCGTCTCGCCCGTGACCATGCGCTCCATAACGCTCGAGAGCTGTTCCTCGTTCATCTGCCCGTGCGCCACGTCCACGACCGCGCCGTCGAGCATTTTCGAGATGCGCAGGGCGGTGCGCTCAATGTTTTCAATGCGGTTGTGCAGATAGTACACCTGCCCGCCGCGCTGCAGCTCACGGCGCATGGCGTCGCACAGCACGTTCCAGTCGTGCTCCATGACGAACGTCTGCACCGGGATGCGATCCTGCGGTGGCTCCTCAATGGTCGACATGTCGCGGATGCCGGACAGCGCCATGTTCAGCGTGCGCGGGATGGGCGTGGCCGAGAGCGTGAGCACGTCGACCGCGCGGCTCATCTCCTTGATGTGCTCCTTGTGCGCCACGCCGAAGCGCTGCTCCTCATCGACGATGAGCAGGCCGAGGTTCTTGAACTCAATATTCTTCTGCAGCAGCTTGTGCGTGCCGATGACGAGATCGCACTTGCCGCTGCGCATGTCATCGAGTGTCCGGCGGATCTGGCTCTGCGAGCAAAAGCGCGAGAGCATGCGGATCTCGACCGGGAAGCCGTAAAACCGCTGCACGGCGGTCTGATAATGCTGCTGGGCGAGCACGGTCGTCGGCACCAGAATGGCCGCCTGCCGCCCGTCGAGCACGCACTTCATCACGGCGCGCAGGGCGACCTCCGTCTTGCCGTAGCCCACGTCGCCGCACAGGAGACGATCCATCGGCACGGGCTTTTCCATGTCGGCCTTGATCTCGTCGATGCACCGGAGCTGGTCGTCCGTCTCCGGATAGCCGAAGTGTTCCTCAAACTCCGTCTGCCACGGGCTGTCGGGCGCGAAGGCGTGACCTTTCGTGCGGCTGCGCGCGGCGTAGAGTGCCGTGAGCTCCTTGGCCATGCTCTTGGCGGCCGCTTTGGCGCGCGTTTTCGTGCGCGCCCACTCCGTGCCGCCCATTTTGGACAGCTTCACCGGCCGATCTTCGCCCGCGCCGATATATTTGCTCACAAGATCGAGCTGCGTCGCCGGGACATAGAGACTGTCCGACCCGGCGTAACAGATCTTGATATAGTCTTTCACCGCACCGTCGACCGGCATCTGCACGATGCCCGCAAAGCGGCCGATGCCGTGGTATTCATGCACGACAAGGTCACCCACGGAGAGGTCGGTGTAGGAGTTGATCTTCTCGCGGTTGGACTGCTTTTTGTGCTTTGCGCGCCGCAGGCCGGATGCCGCGATCTGCGTGTCCGTGAGCACGGCGAGTCTGGCATACGGAAACTCGATGCCGGCAGAGAGACTACCCGCCGTGACGAGGCACTGCCCCGGCTCCGGCAGTGCGTCCGGATGCTCGGACGCCGCGGCGCGGATGCCGTGACCGTCGAGAAACTCGCACAAAATGCGCGCCCGGCGCATATCGCCCGCCAGCACGACCACGCGGTAGCCGAGATTCTGATAGTGCGCAATGTCGTCCGCAGCGGTCTGGCTGCTGCCGCCGTAGGACGGGAGCTGCTTTGCCGTCAGGCTCACGAGCGTGCGCGCCTCGATGGGGCTGCGGCCGAGCTGCAGCCCGTCGGCCAGCACGATCGGCCATTCCTGAACCCTGCGCATCATGTCGGCAAACGGCTCGTAGAAATTTTCCGCGCGCGCGGCCATCGTGCCGCTGCGCACGAGCAGGGCAATGTCCTCCCGAAGCTGCGTGGTATACTCCTTCGCACGCTCGGCGCAGCGCGCCGGCTGGTCGATCAGAATTGCCGCCTCCGACGCGAGATAGTCCAGCGCGGTCGCAAACGTGTCGTACACAAAGCCCATATATCGGTCGGCCGCCGGGAGCACACAGTCGGCGCACAGCTTCTCCCCGTCGGCACGCAGGGACTCGGCGAGCTTTCGCGCCGTGTCGTTGTCTTTTTTCGCAGCGGTGCGGCCGGCAAGCTTCTGCAGCTTCTCGCCCAGCGCGGCGCTGCCGCCCGGATACAGCGGCGGCAGCGTCTCCGCCGCCGGCAGGATGCGGCAGGCATCCAGCGGCTGGGTGCGCCGCTGGCTCTCGGGGTCGAAAAAGCCCATGGAGTCCACATCGTCTCCCCAGAACTCCACGCGCACGGGCTGCGGATATGCCGGGGAGAAAAAGTCCAGAATGCCGCCGCGGCGCGAAAACTGCCCCGGCCCCTCCACCTGCACCGTGCGCAGATAGCCGCAGCGCAGCAGCGCGTCCTCGGCGTCCTCGGGCGGCAGGGAGCTGCCGTCGCGGATCTCAAAGGCTGCCTGCAGCAGTTTTTCTTTCGGCATGGCGCGCTGCAGCAGACCCGAGACCGTGCATACCACGGCCGGCGCAGTGCCGGCTGCAAGGGCATACAGCGCGCTCAGGCGCTTCTGCTCCGTCTGGCGCGAGACGCTCTCGACCGTATAAAACGTGTAGTCGCGTGCCGTCAGCAGCGGCACATCCTGCCCCAGAAGGGCGGAGAGATCTTTTTGAAACAGCTCGGCCGCCGCCTCGTCCGGGCACACGGCCAGCACCGGCGCGGCAAGCTGTGCGTGCATCGACGCCGCCAGCAGCGCGCGCGCACTTGCCGGCAGCCCCGAAATGCGCGCAGGAAGCCGCCCGCTCTCCAGCAATTCCGGGAGGGCGGCCGCTTCCGTATTGCCGAACAGTTGTCCGGCCTGCGCGACTAGAAACAAAACAGCACCTGCTTTATGTAAAAAAATCGTGTTTTTTTATCATACCACAATCTGCACACGAAAAGCAAATCCCGTGTGCGGAAGATTCTACACCTATTTATATAATAAATATTGCGTTTATTGTTGAAATAATCATGAATTTTTGCTATACTGGCATGGTGGATATCAGCGTATCCGCACAAGCTTTTAAAAACCGAAGGAGCCGAACCTATGGCCACCATGAATTCGCTCACCGATATCTGGTCCGTCGTGATGGACAGTCTCTCGCAGGAGCTGACACAGACGGCAATCAATACCTGGTTTTCCGATTGTACGCCCATTGAGATCCATGATAATACGCTCATCGTGCACACCACGTCGGATTTTAAGCGCAGCATCATTCAATCGCGCTTTGAAAAGACGATCTGCGCCGTGCTGTACGACCTGTTTTCCTGCCCGTTTGAGCTTGTCGTGCTCGCCGGAGACGACGAGCTGCTCGAATACCGCGAGAAGCGCCCCTCCGCCGAGGAGATGCCGGAGATGGACGGCTATACGTTCGACCGCTTCATCGTCGGCCCGAGCAACAAGTTTGCCCACGCGGCGGCCATCGCCGTGTCGCAGAATCCCGGCAAAGCGTATAACCCCCTGCTCATCTACGGCAACTCCGGCCTTGGCAAGACGCACCTGCTGCTCGCCATCGGCCAGACCATCCGCCACAACAACCCCGGCGCGAAGATCGCGTACGTCAAAGGCGAGGAATTCGTCAACCAGATGGTCAAATCCATCGGCACCGGCACGGCCGAAAACTTCCGCCAGAAGTACCGCAACGCAGACCTTTTGCTCATGGACGACATTCAGTTCATTGCCGGCAAGGACAGCACGCAGGAGGAATTTTTCCACACGTTCAACTGCCTGTATGAGGCCGGCAAGCAGATCGTCGTGACCTCCGACCGGCCGCCGAAGGAGATGAAGCGCCTTGACGACCGGCTGTGCACCCGGCTCGAGGGCGGTCTGCTCGCGGACGTGCAGCCGCCGGATCTCGAGACGCGCACGGCCATCATCCGCACGAAGGCCGCGCAGTTCGGCATGATCCTCTCCGAGGACGTCATCCAGTACATTGCCGAAAACATCACGTCCAACGTCCGCCAGCTCGAGGGCGTCGTCAAGCGCCTGACCGCCTACCGCGACATTCTCGACGATACGATCACGGTCGATTCCGTCAAGCGCGCCATCAAGGACGTCATCCGCACCGGCACCTATATCCCCACGCCGGAGGTCATCATCGAGGAGACGGCGCGCTCGTTCCAGCTCACGGGCGCCGACCTGCGCGGCCAGAGCCGCAACAAAAAGACCGCCATGGCCCGCCAGATTGCCATGTACCTCATGCGCAACCTCACAAATCTCCCCCTCAAGGAGATCGGCGAGGAATTCGGCGGCCGCAACCATGCCACGGTGCTCAGCTCCATCCGCAAGGTCGAGGAGCTCATCAAGTCCGATCCGGACATCGCCGCCACCGTGCGCGACATTACGAGCAATATCAACTCGAAAAACTGATTTCCACATTTGACTGTTATTTTAACGTGGAAAGTGTGTGCAAAACGGTGGATTGCAAATTTTACAATTTTCGACAGTTTCTAAGTTACCAACCTTTCCACATTCTTTTCCACACGGTTTTTCCTGCCGGTGCAAGGCTTCCGGCGGGTTTTCCACCAAACGAACATCTCTACTACTACTACTAAATTTATGCTTTCTATCTTTCGGATAGACACAATGAGAAAAATCAAGGAGGTCGCCCATGAAATTTTCCTGTGACAAATATGTGCTGCAGCAGGCAGCCGCATCCGCAGCCCGCGCCGCTGCGGCCAAAAGCCCGATCCCGACACTTGAGGGTCTGCTCATCGAGGCCGGCGTCGACGTGCGCATCACCGGCTACGATCTGAAAAAGGCCATCTACACCACCATCGACGCCGACATTGCCGAGACCGGCAGCGTGCTTATTGCCGCGCGCCTGTTTTGTGAGATGCTGCGTCGCATGCCGGACGGTATCGTCACCATCCAGGCGGAAAACGGCACCGTGTCCGTCCAGTGCGGCAAGGCGGCGTTCAACCTCGTCGGCCTGAGCGCGGACGATTATCCGGAGCTGCCGACCGTCGATGCGGAAAACGGTGTGTCTCTGCCGCAGAACCTGCTCAAAAAAATGATCAACGAGTGCTCCTTCGCCGTGAGCACGAACGAGAGCCGCCCGGTCTACATGGGCACGCTCTTCGAGATCGAAAACAACGTCCTGACCATGGTCTCCGTTGACGGTTACCGTCTGGCACTGCGGCGCGAAACGGTCGAGGGCTACGGCGACGACTGCAGCTTCATCGTGCCCGGTACGGCGCTGAGCGATCTTGAGCGCCTGTGCGACGACAGCGACGAGCGCGTGAAGATGTCCGTCGGCAGCAAGCATATCTCCTTCACCGTCGGCAATACGGTCATTTTGTCCCGCCGGCTGGAGGGTGACTTCCTCAATTATAAAAAAGCGATCCCGGAGTCGTTTCGCATCACGGTCAAGACCGCGCGCACGGATCTGCTCGAGGTCGTCGAGCGCGTGTCGCTCATCATCGACAGCAAGAACAATGCCCCCCTGCGCCTGACCTTCCGCAAGGACGCCATCGACTTTGTCTGCACGACGCCGCTCGGCAAGGCGGCCGATTCCTGCCCGTGCGAGGGTGACGGCAATGATCTCGAGATCGGCTTCAACGACCACTATCTCTCCGACGCGCTCAAAGCCGCGCCTGCCGATGAGATCAATGTCTGCCTGAACACCGGCTCAAGCCCGTGCATTCTCGTCCCGGCAGACGGAAGCGATAACTTTGTGTATATGGTTCTGCCGGTGCGTCTGCGCGCCGGACAGTGATCGGGTCTGAAAAACGGGAATTATGGAAAACATTACGATTGAAACGGAATTCATCAAGCTCGACGCGCTGCTGAAATTTGCCGCCCTCACGGCGACCGGCGGCGAGGCCAAGCAGGTCATTGCCGACGGCATGGTCGCCGTCAACGGCGAGACCTGTACCATGCGCGGCAAAAAGATCCGCCCCGGCGATGAAGTGACCTTTGCCGGGCACACGCTGCGCGTGGAGCGCGCGCAATGATCGTGCGCAAAATTGCGCTTAACGGCTGGCGCAACTATGAATTTGCCGCGGCGGAATTTTCGCCCGGTACGAACGTCATCACAGGCGAAAATGCCCAGGGCAAGACGAATCTGCTCGAGGCGGTCTATCTGCTCACGGGCGGGAAGAGCTTCCGCACGCGGTTTGATAAGGAGCTCATCGGCTTCGGCTATACGAGCGCGGAGGTGCTCGCGGACGTGTTCGCCTTCGGGCGCGAGCAGACCGTGCGCGTCGTGCTCCGGCAGGGGCAGCGCAAGCAGATCTGGCAAAACGGCGTGAAGAAAACGGCCGCCGAGCTTGCCGGGACGTTTGCCGCCGTGCTCTTTTGTCCGGATGATCTGAATATTATCCGCGACGGGCCGGCCGCCCGCCGGCGTATGATGGATATGGCCATCGGGCAGCTTCGGCCGAAGTACGGCGCGCTGCTCGCTGAATACAGCCGGTTATATGACCAGAAGTCCGCAATTTTGCGCGACTGGCATGAAAAGCCGTCCCTGCTCGACACGCTCGACGATTTTTCCGATCAGATGTGCCGGGTCTCGGCCAAGCTCATCCGCTATCGCGCGGCCTATGCCTCGCGCTTAAACATTGCGGCCGCGCCCATTCATGCCGATTTTTCCGGCGGGCGCGACAAGCTGACGCTCGCCTACCGCACGGTCAGCACCGTGACCGATCCGCTCGGCACGGAAAAAGAGATCTATTACGCCCTGTGCGACCATCAGGAGCAGCACCGCCGCGCCGAGCTCGACAGCGGGCAGTGTCTCACCGGCGCGCACAAGGACGATCTGCTCATCAGCATCAACGGCCAGCCGGCACGCGCCTTTGCCTCGCAAGGGCAGACGCGCACGGCCGCTCTGTCGCTCAAGCTCGCCGAGCGGGAGATCTTCCACGACGAATTTGACGAATATCCCGTGCTCATGCTCGACGATGTGCTCTCGGAGCTCGACGCGCAGCGGCAGGCATTCGTGCTCAACCGCATCGGCGGCGGGCAGACGCTCATCACCTGCTGCGAGGACGCGCGCATTGCTGAACGCACCGGCGGCCGCGTGCTCACGGTCGAAAACGGGGTGATCCGCTGATGTATCTGCACCTCGGCAATCAGGTCATCGCGCTGCAAAAGAGCGTCATCGGCGTCTTTGACATGGACACCGCCACCTGGTCGCACCGCACGCGCGAGACCCTGGAAAAACTCGAACAGGCCGGTCAGGTGGAAAACGCCGCCGGGGACGAGCTGCCGAAGTCGTTCGTGCTCTGCTCGCTCGGCAGCGGCCAGACCTGTTATCTCTCCCAGCTCAACACCGCAACATTATATAAACGCAGCAAGGCCAGCGGACTGGAAAATCTGTGACCGCGGCGCTGCACGGAAGGAAGCAAACCATGCCAGATATTACAGATAAGATCACACAGGAGTATGATGCCAGTCAGATCCAGGTTCTCGAGGGTCTGGAGGCCGTCCGCAAACGCCCGGGCATGTACATCGGCTCCACGTCGTCGTCCGGCCTGCACCACCTGGTGTATGAGATCGTCGACAACTCCATCGACGAGGCGCTCGCGGGCTACTGCAGCCACATCGAGCTCACCATCGAGCCCGGCGACATCATCTGCGTCAGCGATAACGGCCGCGGCATCCCCGTGGACATCCAGCCGCAGACCGGCAAGTCCGCGCTCGAGGTCGTGTTCACCGTCTTGCACGCGGGCGGCAAGTTCGGCGGCGGGGGCTATAAAGTCTCCGGCGGCCTGCACGGTGTCGGCGCCTCGGTCGTCAATGCCCTGTCCGAGTGGCTGGAAGTGAACGTGCACAAAAACGGAAAGATCTATCAGATGAAGTTTTCCCGCGGCGATATCACGCAGCCGATGACCGTCGTCGGCGAAACGGATCACACCGGCACGACCGTGCGCTTCAAGCCAGACCCCATCATGTTCGAGGACACGGTCTACGACTATGAGACGCTGCATGTGCGCATGCGCGAGCAGGCATTTTTGAATGCCGGCCTGCGCATCACGATCACCGATCAGCGCGGCGAGGAGCCCGTGAGCGAGTCGATGTGCTACGAGGGCGGCATCCGCGAGTTTGTGGACTTCATCAACAAAAACAAGACCGCGCTGCACCCCGAGACCATCTACATGTCCGGTGAGCGCAGCGACTCCATGTGCGAGATCGCGCTGCAGTATAACGACGGCTATAACGAGGTCATCGTGTCCTTCGCCAACAACATCCACACGCCGGAGGGCGGCATGCACGAGACAGGCTTTAAGGCGGCGCTCACCCGCGCACTCAATACCTACGGCAAAAAGTCCGGCATCCTCAAGGAGGGCGACAGCATCTCCGGTGAGGACAGCCGCGAGGGACTCACGGCAGTCATCTCCGTCAAGCTCACCAACCCCCAGTTCGAGGGGCAGACAAAGGCCAAGCTCGGCAACTCCGAAATGCGCACGCTTGTCGATTCCGTTGTGTTCGACCGCCTGTCGCAGTTTCTGGAGGAAAACCCCGCCGTCGGCCGCATGATTATCGAAAAGGCGCTCACGGCCTCGCGCGCCCGCGAAGCTGCGCGCCGCGCGCGCGAAAACATCCGCCGCAAGAACGGGCTCGAGGGCTTCAACATGCCCGACAAGCTGCGCGACTGCAACGACCGCGACCCGTCGCTGACGGAGCTCTACATCGTCGAGGGCGACAGCGCAGGCGGCTCGGCCACGCAGGGGCGCGACTCGCGCTTCCAGGCCATTTTGCCGCTCTGGGGCAAGATGCTCAACGTCGAAAAAGCCCGCGCCGACAAGGTCTACGGCAACGACAAGCTCACGCCCGTCATCACGGCGCTCGGCGCCGGACTGGGCGAGGAGTTTGACATCAACAAGCTCCGCTACCACAAGGTCATCATCATGGCCGATGCCGATGTTGACGGCAGCCACATCCGCACGCTGCTGCTGACGTTCTTTTTCCGCTTCATGCGTCCGCTCATCGACGGCGGCTATGTCTACTCCGCCATCCCGCCGCTGTATAAGCTCAACCGCGGCAAGACCACGCGCGTGGCCTTCTCCGACGAGGAGCGCGACAAGATCTCAGCCGAGATGCGCGGCGACAACCCGAACGCGAAGATCGACATCAACCGCTTCAAAGGTCTCGGCGAGATGGATCCGCACGAGCTCTGGGAGACGACCATGAACCCCGAGACCCGCACGCTCAAGCAGATCACGCTCGAGGACGCCGTGCACGCCGACGAGGTGTTCACCGTGCTCATGGGCGAAAAGGTCGAGCCGCGCAAGGCGTTCATCGAGCAAAACGCCAAGTACGCGGTCAATATTGACATTTAAGGAGGTGTGCAGTCATGGCCAAGGATTATAAACGGGAGGACATTCTCTATCCCGATCAGAAGATCATTCAGAGCGAGCTCGTCCATGAGATGCAGACCTCTTACATCGAGTATGCCATGTCCGTCATCGTCGGGCGTGCGCTGCCGGATGTGCGCGACGGACTCAAGCCCGTGCACCGCCGCATCCTCTACGCCATGTATGAGGACAATCTGACCTCGGATAAGCCGTTCAAGAAGTCTGCCACCTGCGTCGGCGACGTGCTCGGCCGGTATCATCCCCACGGTGATGCGTCCGTGTACGATGCGATGGTGCGTCTGGCGCAGGACTTTTCCATGCGCTACATGCTCGTCGACGGTCACGGCAACTTCGGCTCCGTGGACGGCGACCCCCCGGCCGCCTATCGATACACCGAGGCGCGCCTGTCGAAGATCGCCAACGAAATGCTGCGCGACATCGACAAGGACACCGTCGACTGGGACCCGAACTTTGACGAGACGCGCCGCGAGCCGCGCGTGCTCCCGTGCCGGTTCCCGAACCTGCTGGTCAACGGCAGCTCCGGCATCGCCGTCGGCATGGCGACGAACATCCCACCGCACAACCTGACGGAGGTCATCAACGCCTGCGTCTGCGTGCTCGAAAACCCGGACGCCACGCTCGCGGATCTCATGCAGCACGTCACGGGTCCGGATTTCCCGACCCGGGGCATCATCGTCGGCCGCAGCGGCATCCGCGCTGCCTACGCCACCGGCCGCGGCCGCATCGTCGTGCGCGCCCGCACCGAGACCGAAACCTGGGGGCACGACCGCATCCGCATCATCGTGACGGAGCTGCCCTATCAGGTCAACAAGCGCCAGCTCATCCAGAACATCTCCGAGCAGGTGCGCGACAAGAAGCTCGACGGCATCTCCGGCCTGCGCGACGAGTCCGACCGCAACGGCATGCGCATCGTCATCGAGCTGAAAAAAGACGCCAACACCCAGGTCGTGCTCAACCGGCTCTTCGCCCAGACGCAGATGCAGACCACGTTCGCCGTGAACATGCTCGCGCTGGTCGATAACCAGTCGCAGCCGAAGATCCTGTCTCTGCGGCACATTCTCGACGAGTACCTCACCTTCCAGGAAGAGATCATCGTCCGCCGCACGAAGTTCGACCTCAAGAAAGCGCTCGAGCGCGCCCATCTGCTCGAGGGTCTGCTCATCGCCGAGGAGAACATCGACGAGGTCATCCGCATCATCCGCGAGAGCTATGATGACGCGAAGGAAAACCTCATGCAGCGCTTCAGCCTGTCCGACGTGCAGGCACAGGCCATCCTCGATATGCGCCTTAAGGCGCTGCAGGGGCTCGAGCGCGAGAAGCTGCAAAACGAGTATGACGAGCTGGAAAAGCGCATCGCCTACTTCCGCGAGCTGCTGGCCGACCCCGAGAAGGTCAAGGCCGTGCTGCGCGACGAGCTCATCGCCATCCGCGACAAGTACGGCGATGAACGCCGAACGGAGATCCAGGACATCGAGGACGACATTGATATTGAAGACCTCATCGAGGAGGAGCAGTGCGTGTTCACGCTCTCGCACGGCGGCAACATCAAGCGCGTGCCCGTCGACGAGTACACCGCGCAGAAGCGCGGCGGCAAGGGCGTGCGCGCGGCCTCCCTGCGCGATGAGGACTATGTGGACACCGTGTTCACCGCCTCGACGCACGATTACATTCTCTTCTTCACCAACCGCGGCCGCTGCTACCGCAAGAAGGGCTACCTCATTCCCGAGGCCGGCCGCACCGCGCGCGGCGTGAACATCGTCAACTTCATTCAGGTGGAAAAGGACGAGCAGGTCAACGCCATGCTGCACGTGCGCGAGATGGACGATGATTCGTTCCTGTTTTTCGCCACACGAAACGGCACCGTCAAGCGCATGCCGCTGTCCGCCCTGCGCAACATCCGCACGAGCGGCATCCGCGCGCTCACGCTCGACGAGGGTGACGAGCTCATCAACGTCATGCGCACCGACGGCAGCCGGAATATCCTCCTGGCGACGCACAACGGCCAGGCCATCTGCTTTGCCGAGACGGATGTGCGCCCCATGGGCCGCGAGGCCGTCGGCGTGCGCGGCATCCGCCTCAAAGACGGTGACTGGGTCGTCGGCGCCGAGATCGCACAGCCGGACGCGAGCGTGCTGTCCATCACCGAAAACGGCTACGGCAAGCGTACCCCGGCCGCCGACTACATCCGCGGCGGCGAGGAACCGCAGCACCGCGGCGGCTCCGGCATGAAAAACTACAACATCACCGACAAGACCGGCCCGGTCGCGGCCGTCAAGGTCGTGTGCGATACGGACGATGTGCTCGTCGTCTCGGACGACGGCGTCATCATCCGCATGGAGGCCGCCGGCATCTCCGAGCTCGGCCGCGCGACACAGGGCGTGCGCATCATGCGCCTGTCCGAGGGCGCGCGCGTCATCTCCGTCGCGCTCACCGACCGCGCCGAGAGTGAGGACGCTGCCCCCGCCGAGGAGCCCGAGGCATGAAGCAGGTCACCATCTATACCGACGGCGCCTGCTCCGGCAACCCCGGCCCCGGCGGCTGGGGCGCCATCCTGAAATACGGCGCGCATGAAAAGGAGCTCTCCGGCGGCGAACCGTCCACGACGAACAACCGCATGGAGCTGCTCGGCGCGATCACCGCGCTGCAGAGCCTGCGCGAGCCGTGTCAGGTGTCCCTGTATACGGACAGTCAGTATCTCGCCAACGCCGTCAACCTCGGCTGGCTGCGCGGGTGGAAGCAAAAGGGCTGGCGCCGCAAGGACGGCGAACTGAAAAACGTCGACCTCTGGCAGACGCTCGACGGTCTGCTCCGGACGCACAAGGTACAGTTTTTCTGGGTCAAGGGGCACGCCGACAATGTGTACAACAACCGCTGCGACGCTTTGGCCGTCGCGGAAAGGGAGAAGTTTGCATGACAGAGCCGAAGGAACCGAAGATCGTTCATCTGCTGCCGCGGACACAGGCACCGAAGCAGGAGCCGGCCGGCAATTGGGAGCCGGACGAAAAGCTGCTCGGTCTTGAGGAGCTGCTGCTGCACCTGCCGCCGATCCGCAAGCTACACCTGGAAAAGGGCAAGCTCATGGATCTGGTGCGCCTGTATCCGGACATGAAGCGCACGTTTGACGCGCCCGAGCTGCTGTCCGAGGCGGTCATTGCCAGCGCCATGGCGCGCCGGCGCATGGAGCTGCTGCTCTTTCGCGCGGACGACAAGCGCGAGGCGGGCTATGCCCTTGTGACGGTCTGTTCGCCGTATGGTTACGTGCTCGTGCACGCGCTCACGATCTATCCGTACCTGCGCGGGCAGCTTCTCGGCCGCGTGGCCATGGAGCTTGTCGCGCGCTGCTACGCCGGCAAAAAGGGCATTCTCTACTGCCTGAGCCGCACGTGCGTGGCGCTGTCGGAGCGCGAGCGGCTGCTTGCGAAAAACGGCTACCGCGATACGGGCTTCCGTTTCCGCTGGGACGGGCAGCCGGCCATGCTGTATCTGCGCCCGTGCCAGAGCGCGGACGATGTCACACCCGTGGCGCAGCTTCTGCTGCGGGATCTGTACGGCGATCTGCTGCCGCCGGTCAATGCGCGGCGCATGATCCAGCCGGAGGCATGAACAGGAGGACGATATGGGACAGAGTGTAGATCTCCGCGTGCTCACTGCGGAGGAATTCGGGCCGTTCTGGCAGCGCAACATCGCGCGCTATGCACAGGAGCTGCTCTTTGCCCGCGCGACGGACACGGAGGAGCACGCGCTCACCGAGGCACAGGGCGCGCTCGACGAGATGCTCCCGCAGGGCGCGGCCACGCCGCGCAACTACCTGCTCGCGGCGGAGTCCGGCGGCGAGGTCGTCGGCGAGCTCTGGTGCGACACGACCGAGCCGGAGACGGTGTTCATCAATGACTTTTTCGTCTACCCGGCCTGCCGCGGCCACGGCTGGGGCAATGCGATGCTCCGCGCCGTGGAGGAGCTGGCGGCCGCGCAGTCGTTCGAGCAGGTCGTCACGCATGTGTATCACACCAACCGCATCGCGCTGGCCATGTTTGAGGCGGCCGGCTTCACGCAGATCGGCCCGCCGAAGGGCGGCAACATCTTCTTGCGCAAACGCTATATGCGCTCGCCGTTTCTGGCGTGAGACAGAAAAAGCAACCCCCCTCCGCGCTGTTCAGGCAGCGCAGAGGGGGGTTTTATATAGGATCGGGCAGTATTTTTATGCTCTGCATATAAAATGAGAAAATAAATAAAAACAGACCGCCGGGGCACGACAGATGCGCCGAGCCTTACGGTTATAGAGCCGCAGGGGAGCCCGAGGGGGCAAGACCCGCCTCGGATGAAATCTGGCAGTATTTATATGCATTTTCTTTGAAAATGCATATAAATACTGCCTCCGGTTGAGATGGGACCGGAGGCAGACCCGCTGCTGCGGGCAAAGGGGGGAAACGCGGCGCACAGGGTGGAGAAGGATGGAAGGAAGTTGCCTGGATGGTGGCAATGGGATGTTGCGCCGCAGGGAAGAAAGCAAAATGATTCAGGAGGCGTAGATCTTGCCGACGATCCTTGTCGCCAGACCGATCGGCAGGATGCGCATGAGAAATACGAACAGGGCATATTTGTGCCCCATCGTGCAGATGAGCTTTGCGCGCTTTTGCGTGGCGCGCCGGGCTACGAACTGCCCGGCAAATTCGGCGGTCATGCCGGTCTGCTCATCGTGCTCCATCACGGCGACGGAGCGCGCGATGCGGCCGTGATACACATCGTCGCCGTCGCAGCTCTTGCGCCGTGCGGCGGTAAAGCCCGTGGCGATGTCGCCCGGCATGATGACGCAGACCTCGATGCCGAAGGGGCGCACCTCGCTTGCAAGCGCGAGCGAATACGTGCGCACGGCGGCCTTGGAGGCCGAGTAGTACGCCTGAAACGGAATGGCGATCGGCGCGGCAACGGAGCTCATATTCACGATGCGCCCGCCGCCCTGCTGGCGCATGACGGGCAGGATCGCACGGTTCATGTTCACCATGCCGAAGAAGTTGACATCAAACTGCCGCCGGGCTTCCTCCGTCGGGGTGAACTCGATCGCGCCCGAGATGCCGAAGCCCGCGTTGTTGATGAGAATGTCGATGTGTCCCTCGCGGCGGAGGATCTCTGCCACGGCAGCGTCTACCTGCGCCTCATCCGTCACGTCCGCCTGCAGATGCGTCACGCCCGGCTCCGCGTTTTCGGCGTGGCGGCTGAGCTCATACACCGCGAGACCGCGGTCACGCAGGGCGCGCGCGGCGTGCAGGCCGATGCCGGAACTGCCGCCCGTGATGACGGCAACACTTGCTTCGGTTGCAGAGAACATGGGATCGCCTTCATTTTCTTTGAATTTTTTAAGTATTCTATCAAATCTGCTGTCGAATTGCAAGGGACAAGATGTGAACTTTTCTTGACACCGGTCACAGCCCACCCCCGTGCCCATTGACGCATGGCCGGATTTTGGGTATACTGTTTGCAGAAAAATATAGACAAATCAGGCGGCGCGGGTCCACCCGGCGCCGTGGGAGAAAGTATGCATCTGAGTAAACAAATCGAATCCATGTATGACGACGCGGTGCGCATCCGCCAGGACCTGCACCGCATTCCCGAGATCGGCTTCCAGCTCCGCGACACGCAGGCCTATGTCCTGCGCGAACTCCGGCAGTGCAGCCCCGACCGCATCGAGACGCCTGCCGTCTGCGGCGTAAAGGCCGTGTTTTTCGCCAAGGATGCGGAGACGACCATCGCCTTCCGTGCGGACATGGACGGCATCCATAATGAGGAGGCCAACGACGTGCCCTACTGCTCGCAGCACCCCGGCAACATGCACGGCTGCGGCCATGACGGGCATATGACCATTCTTTTGCTCCTTGCGCGCTGGATCGCCAAAAATCGCGCCCATATCCGGTGTAATGTAGTGCTGCTGTTCCAGCCCGGCGAAGAGGGCTGGGCCGGCGCGCGGCGCATGATCGACGACGGCGCGCTCGAAAACCCGAAGGTCGACCGCATCTACGGCCTGCACCTGTGGCCGACCGTGCCGAAGGGCAGGATCGGCGTGCGCTGGGACTATCTCATGGCGCAGACGAGCGATTTTGAGATCACCGTCCACGGCAAGAGCGCCCACGCCTCCACGCCGCAGATGGGCATTGACGCCATCGTCGTCGCGGCGGAGCTCATCACGATGGTGCAGACCGTCATCACGCGCGACGTCGACCCGCACCAGGACGCCCTGCTCACGCTCGGCAAGATCCAGGGCGGCACGTCGCACAACGTCATTGCCGAGGAGGTCACGATCAGCGGCACGCTGCGCGTGTTCAGCAATGACCTCTACCGCACCCTCAGCCACAAGATCGCCGCGCTCATGCAGGGGCTCGAAACGGCCACCGGCGCGCAGATCGACATGGATCGCAAGGTGCGTTACCCCAGCGTGCGCAACCCGCGCGAGCTGGTGGAGCAGTTTTACACCGTGTTCGATTCCATGGACGATACGTTCCTGGTTGAGCCCGTCATGGCGGCGGAAGATTTCGCCGAGTATCAGCAGGAGATCCCGGGTCTGTTTTTCTTCCTCGGCGTGCAGGAGCCGACCGGTACCGCCCCGCTGCACAGCAGTCATTTCAATTTCGACGAGCGCGTCCTGCTGACCGGCGCCGAAACGTTTAAACGGATACTGGAGAGTGAGTCAAAATGTACGAAGAAAAAATAATCCCCTCGAAAAAATCCATGCCGCAGTCCGTGGACGGCACGCTGCGCAAGTTTGCCCTGCGCGTGCCGGAGGTCATCTATCAGTGCAGCGGCATCATGGTCTTTGGCAAGCGCATCAAGTCGCTCGTGTTCTCGACCGATCTGTCCATCATCAAGAATGTGAACGCGGATGCCATCATCGCGGTCTACCCGTTCACGCCGCAGCCGATCATCACACAGGCGCTGCTGCTCGCGGCCGATATCCCGGTGTTTGCCGGCGTCGGCGGCGGGCTCACGCAGGGGCAGCGCGTGGTGAACCTCGCCATGTTTGCCGAGATGCAGGGCGCGACCGGCGTCGTGCTCAATGCGCCGACGGCGAACGCCGTCGTCTCGCACGTGGCCGAGACGATCGACATCCCCGTCGTGCTCACGGTCGCACGCGCCGATACGGACTTTGATGCGCGCATCAAAGCCGGTGCGGACATTTTCAACGTCTCTGCCGCGGCGGAGACGCCCGCCGTTGTGCGCCGCATCCGCGAGCAGCACCCCGATGTGCCCATCATTGCGACCGGCGGTCCGACGGATGAGAGTATCCTCGAGACCATTCAGGCCGGTGCCAACGCCATCACGTGGACGCCGCCGTCCAACGGCGAGATCTTCCGCGACATCATGGCTGCCTACCGCGAAAATAAGCCGCACCCCTGACCCGGTGCATAGAAAAACCGACCCGAACAAGCGTTCGGGTCGGTCTTTTTGCGCTCATCGCAGCGTCTGTGCGTCCTCGGGGAAAAACTGCAGCGCGTGCTGTACGGTGTAAAACGCACCGGTATTCCCGAAGGCGGACGTCATCCGCTTTTCCATCGCCGTCACGGCGGGATATTGCAGCAGGCTCTGCTGGTGGGTGTAGTTGCACCAGCTGCTGAGCAGATAGCCGCTTTGCGCCCCCGCGGCGGAGTAGGCGACATAGCCGCGCGCGCTCTCTGCGTGCCGCGGCATGGAAAAGGCCGCGAACAGGTCGCTGTTCGTCCGCTGCCCGAAGAACACGGAGTCGGCGGTGTAGGTCTGGCGTCCGAGCGTGTGGTAGGACGCGGTGAACGTCTGCCCGTCCCGGTCATACAGCACGCGGCCGGTCACGTCTCCGGCGAAGCGCCATCCATCCTGCATGTTTTCATCGGCAGGCCAGATCTGGAGCACCTCCGTGCCGCAGAAGCCGGGGTCGGTCGTCCACAGGAAGTGGTGGTACACCCGCCACGTCTCCTGCGCGCCGGGCAGCTGCACGCCCACACTGGTCAGGCGCAGTTCCCTGACGTCGTAGACCGTGTCCAGTACGCTGACGACGCCGCCTTCGCCGTCGCTTTCCTTGTACGAGACGGTTCTGCCGTCGTTGAAGGGGTGATCCTCCGTCACGGCCACGACGCGCAGCGCGCCGTCACAGGCGGCGATGTCCTCCGGCGTGAGGTCGTTGAGCACAGCCTCCGGAAAGCCGAGATCCAGCAGCTGTTGCCGGATCGCCGCCGTCTGCGTCTGCTCGGATGTGTCCGCGGGCTGCCAGTCCATCCGGTAGCTGCTGCCGAAGAGATACCCGAGCGTGCAGCCGATGCCCAGCACCGCAGCAATCACGAGCACGAGGCACCGGTCCGTTACCCGCACCGACCCCGGCGCGATGGCGTAGCCGGCCTCGTCCAGCGCGCCGGACAGCCGGTAAAGGCTGCGGAGGATGAATCCATAGCCGATGAGCATTGCGATCGGCACGATCCAGCCCGTGTAGTGGACGGCGGCGAGGACGCATATGAGCGCGTACCACACGATCAGCGCGAGCGCGCCGCCGGTCTGCGCGGGCAGGCCCGCCTTTTTCTGCACCGCCAGCAGCCCCCGCCAGAAGCACAGCAGCAGCGCGAGCATCAGCGCGGCGCTCACCACCGCCGCGGCGCTCCTGCAGGCGCCGCCCGGCAGGATGGTCGTGTTCAGGATCAGCGACGGGAGCACGCACGCCGTGCGCAGCACGGCGCACACAAAGCAGCCGCCGAGCCACGGGTTTTCCCGCCGCAGCGCGCGAAAGCCGAGCAGCAGCAGCACCGTGCCGATGGCGGGCAGGAGGTAGTTCAGGCACCAGAAGTTCAGGGTGACCATGCACAGCGCCAGACCGAACAGCACGCGCTCCATCGCCCGCCGCCACGGTGTCACGTCGGCGACGATCTCCTCCGGCGGCAGCTCGTCCACGCTCTGCGCGAGCAGCGCCTCAAAGGCGTCGCCGCGCGCAAATTCCCGCTCGTGCTCACGCATCGCCGTCACCTCCCAACATCGTGCGCAGCCGTTTTTTCAGGCGGTACAGCCGACCCTCGACCGCGCGCTCGGTCATGCCGAGCTCGGCGGCGATCTGTGCGGTGGACTGCAGGTAGTAATACTTCCGGTAAAACAGCGCCCGGTCGTTCTGACCGAGCCGTGCGAGCGCATCGTGCAGCGCGGAGCGGCGCTCGGCCTGTAGCAGCGCTTCCTCCGGGGATGCCTCCGGCGACGGCGCGTCCTCCGGCAGTGTCTGCGCGTCGCCGTGCCGGGCGGCGCTGCGCTGAAAGTTCAGCGCCGTGTTTCGCGTGACCGCCGTCAGCCACGCATTCCAGCTCCCGCGCGCCGGGTCGAACTGCGCGATCTTGTTCCACACGCGCAGCGACGCCTCCGAGAGGCACTCCTCGCGGTCGAGCGCGTTCGGCACGATCGGCGCGATGATGTAGCGCATCAGCGGCCCGCAGTGCAGCAGCAGCGCATCCATGCCGCGCTCATCCTGCTGCAGCAGCTGTGCGATCATCTCCTGCTCCTGCACGTCCTCGCCTCCTCCCGGCTGTGTTTCTACTCCATTATACACGCCGCGACCGAAAAACCCACGCATATTTTTCCGCCTTCGCGCGGGAAGAAAAAAACAGTGCCCGGCTGTGATGCCGGGCACCGTCTGTTTTTTATCTGTATCTGTGTTCTCACACGGGCTTGTTCGAGGTCTTGAGCACGACGTCGTGCGCGCCGCCCTCGACGATGCTCACCGAGGACACGAGCGTCAGCCGTGCTTTCTCCTGCAGCTCGCGGATGGTCAGCGCGCCGCAGTTGCACATGGTCGAGCGCACCTTCGCCAGCGTCTGCTGGACGTTGTCCGAGAGCTTGCCGGCGTAGGGCACGTAGGAGTCCACGCCCTCCTCGAAGGACAGCTTCTTGCTGCCGCCGAGGTCGTAGCGCTGCCAGTTGCGCGCGCGGTTGGAGCCTTCGCCCCAGTACTCTTTCATGAGCGTGCCGTTGACGTTGACCTTGTTCGACGGGCTCTCGTCGAAGCGGGCGAAGTAGCGGCCGAGCATCACGAAGTCCGCTCCCATGGCCAGCGCGAGCGTGATGTGGTGGTCGTGCACGATGCCGCCGTCGGAGCAGACGGGCACATAGATGCCGGTCTCGCGGAAGTACTCGTCGCGCGCGCGGCAGACCTCGATGACGGCGGTCGCCTGGCCGCGGCCGATGCCCTTGGTCTCGCGCGTGATGCAGATCGAGCCGCCGCCGATGCCGACTTTCACAAAGTCCGCACCGCAGTCGGCCAGGAAGCGGAAGCCGTCCGCGTCCACGACGTTGCCGGCGCCGACCTTGACGCTGTCGCCGTAGCGCTCGCGGATCCACTCCAGCGTGCGCTTCTGCCACTCGGAGTAGCCCTCGGACGAGTCGATCACGAGCACGTCCACACCGGCGTCCACGAGCGCGGGCACGCGCTCGGCGTAGTCGCGGGTGTTGATGCCGGCGCCCACGAGGTAGCGCTTCTGGCCGTCGAGCAGTTCGTTCGGTTTCTGCTTGTGGAGGTCATAGTCCTTGCGGAACACGAACGCGCACAGGCGTCCTTCGTCGTTGACGATGGGCAGGGAGTTGAGCTTGTGCTCCCAGATGATGTTGTTGGCTTCTTTCAGGGATGTGCCGTCGGGCGCGGTGATCATCTTCTCGCGCGGGGTCATGAAGGTGCGCACCGGCGTCTCGGGCGCCATGCGGCTCACGCGGTAGTCGCGGCTCGTGACGATGCCGACGAGGCGGCCGTCGGCCGTGCCGTCCTCCGTCACGGCGACGGTGGAGTGGCCGGTCTGCTCGCGCAGCGCCAGAATGTCCGCCAGCGTGGCGTCGGGGCTGATGTTGGAATCGCTCTGGACAAAGCCCGCCTTGTAGCTCTTGACGCGGGCGACCATCGCGGCCTCGTCCTCGATCGACTGCGAGCCGTACAGGAACGACACGCCGCCCTCCTGCGCCAGCGCGACGGCCAGCCGGTCGCCGGACACGGACTGCATCACGGCCGAGACCATCGGCACGTTCAGCGACAGCGCCGGTTCCTCGCCCGCGCGAAAGCGCGTCAGCGGCGTGCGCAGGGAAACGTTGTCCGGGATGCACTCGCTCGACGAGTAGCCGGGCACCAGCAGGTACTCATTGAACGTGTGCGACTGACCGGAAAAAAAGTAAGCCATGGGAAAGACCTCCTTAACAAAATGCAGTGTGAAAAACGGCGCCGTGCGCCGCCGGAAAAATGATTTTTGCTATTGTACCGCGAACGGGCGCGCTTGTCCACCCCGGAGGACGGAAAAAATCGCGCATGTGCATGCGCCTTTTTTATAAAATATATAAAAACCGCGCACCGCCGCCGGCGGTGCGCAGATAGATCACAGTTTGCGGATCTTGTCCTTCTCCTCGATGAGGGGCAGGTAGTCCATGTACGGCGTGTCGTTGGCGCAGGTGAACTTCGCCTCGGAGCTGAAGGCCTCGACCTCCTTGTGGGACTGCTCGATCGAACGCAGTGTGCCTGCGCCGGCGATGCAGCCGCCCGGGCAGGCCATGCCCTCCAGCAGATAGCCGTCGTATTTTCCGGCCTTGGCCATCATCAGCAGCTTGCGGCAGTCGGCCAGACCCGCCGCCGCGGCGACCTTGACCTCCCGGTCAGGGTCCATATCGTGGATGGCGTTGACGACCGCCTGCGCCACGCCGCCGGAATAGGCAAAGCAGCGCGCGTCGCGGCTGGAGTGGGCGGGCAGCTCCTCCTCGTCCTCGGGCAGGAACGCCTTGTCCATGCCCTTGGCCGCGAAGATGCCGAGCGCTTCCTCAAACGTGAGCACGAAGTCCACGTCGCTGCGCACGCTCTGGCGGCGCGCCTCGAGCTTTTTCGAATCGCACGGCCCGATGAACACGACCTTGCAGTCCGGATGGTCGCGCTTGATCATGCGCGCGGTGAGCACCATCGGCGTGAAGGCCACGGAGATGTTCTTCTCAAACTGGGGGAAGAGCTTTTTGACCATGTCGCTCCACGACGGGCAGCAGGATGTGACCATGAACTTGTGCTTATCCGGCACTTCTTCGAGAAAGTCAGCCGCCTCCTCGATCACGCACAGATCCGCGCCGATGGCGACCTCGTACACGTCGGCAAAGCCGAGACGCTGGAACGCCTTGCGTATCCGCTCGGGCATGCCATCGGGGCCGAACTGACCCACGAACGCCGGCGCGAGCGCAACGTACACGGGGGTGTTGCTCTTGACGGCCTGAATGGTCTGGAAGATCTGGCTCTTGTCCGAGATGGCGCCGAACGGGCAGCTGACCATGCACTGGCCGCAGGACGTGCACTTGGAGTAGTCGATATCGGCGCGGCCGAGCCCGTCGGAATGGATGCAGTCCATGCCGCAGGCCTTGCGGCACGGGCGCTCGAGACGCACGATGGCGTTGAACTTGCACTCTTTCAGGCAGCGTCCGCAGCGGATGCACTTATCGGTGTCGATGTGCGCCTGGCCGTTTTGCCGCGAGATGGCCTGCCGCGGGCAGACCGCCATGCACGGGTGCTCCAGGCAGCCCTGGCACACATTCGTGATCTTCACAACGTTGTCCGGGCACCGGTTGCACGCGAACTTGATGACGTTGATGAGCGGCTTTTCGTAATAGATCTCCGGATCGAGCGCCTTTTCCACGCCGTCCGAGAGCAGCGAAAACTCCGAAAACTTGCGCAGCGGCAGTCCCATGGCCAGCCGCAGCCGCTCGCCGACGACGGCGCGCTCGAGGAACAGGCTGTCCCGGTAGGAGCCGATCTCACCGGGGATGATCTTGAACGGCAGCTCTTCGAGCCGCTTTGCGTAATCGCCGCCCTCATAGGCCATTCGGGCGATCTCCGTGAATACTTCGTGACGGATACGGACTTTTCCGGTTTCAATGCCGCGCATAGGGTTCTCCTTTGGGAATAAAAAGTGAATTCTTGCTCGTGAAATTTGCAACAAGCACTTGACGTGAGGTCGCAGAACACATTATACTAATACGTGATAAATTTCGCAATTCTTTTTTTGTAATTTTGACAAAAAGTTGACCAGTGGCGAAAAAATTGTTGAAAAATCGAAGAAAACGGCGCGCGTGTTCAGAAGCTCCGGCTTGTGTTGGGGGCCGGTCTGTGACCTGGACACAGAAAAATCTGCCGGACCTGTGGTAGGATGGATGCAATGAAAGCCACAGCTTCCGCAAATTTTTTCAGCCGTCAGGAGGGAACGCACTATGGAAGAAAACAAAACGAAAGCCAAGATCATCGCTGTCGCCGGAAAGGGCGGCGTCGGCAAGACCTCTCTGTGTTCGGCGATCGTCCGCGAGCTGGTGGAGGCCTTCCCCGGCAAGCGCATCCTCGCCATCGACGCAGACCCGGCCGTGGGCCTGTCCACGGCGCTGGGCGTGCACGTCGAGCACACGATCGACGACATCCGCAACGAAGTCATCGAGACCTCGGAGCGCGGCGAATACCGCCAGGCCATTGAGGTGCTCAACGAGGCGCGCTTCCGCATTTTTGACACCATGGTCGAGTGCGACGGCTTCGCTTTCTTGGCTATCGGCCGCCCGGAGGCAGCCGGGTGCTACTGCTCGGTCAACTCCTACCTCAAGGAAGTCATCAGCATGCTCGCCAACGACTTTGACTACGTGGTCATCGACGGTGAGGCCGGCATCGAGCAGATCAGCCGCCGCGTCATGGAGCAGGTCTCGCACCTCGTCCTCGTCACCGACCAGAGCGCCAAGGGCGTGAACGTCTGCCGCGAGATCAAGGAAGCGGCCGACGATCTCATCACCTATGAGCGCATCGGCATGATCGTCAACCGTGTGGTCGACCCGAGCATGAACGATCTTGTCAAGCTCGACGGGGTGGATGTGCTCGCCTACATCCCCACCGATCCGATCCACGCCGCCAACGACATCCACGGCAAGAGCGTGTTCGAGCTGCCGGAGGACTCCAACATTATGGTCGGCGTCCACCAGGCGCTGCACAATCTGGGCATTTTTTGAGGAGGGAACGACATGAAGGATATGGAACTGTACGACAGCTTTATTCGCGAAACGACCGATCTGCTCGGCGCACCGACGCAGAAGTGGGCCTACAAAGAGCGCGATGCGTGGAAGGACAACGGCGAGAGCGAACTCGTGCTGCTGCGCGACGCCGCGTATGAACTCGGCGGCGGCGCGAACGACGCCGTGAACTTCACCTGCGTCACGTCCGACAGCAGCCTGGTCCCGGCGGACGAGGTGCTGCTCTACGGCCCGGATATGAAGGAGATCAAGGGCGACGTGCCGTTTGCCCGCCTCGTGATCCTCGGCGTCAAGGACATCGACGTTGAGAACAAGGATGCGACCTATACCGCCATCCGCAACATCGAGTTTGTGAAGTACCACGTCTTCCCGGACGGGTACATGATGCGCGTCTCGCCCGAGAGCAGCCGCGAGCAGATCCGCGTGAGCAAGAAGGCCATCAAGAAGGGCATCTCGTTTTACAAGGTCGGCTGCGACTTCATTCGGCAGTATAAGAAAAACCCGAACATCACGAACGTGCGCGTGATCTTCATCACGAAGAATGTCGACTTCAAGACCCTGCACGACACGGCCAAGAAGATCGACGACGTGACCAAGACCATGAACACCATCCTCGAGGGCATGCCCGAGGATCTCGACTGCGCGAGCTGCAGCTTCAAGCCCGTGTGCGACGAGGTCGAGGGGCTCAAGGAACTGCACTTCGGCAAGGCCGGCAAGAAGGCGCCGAAGGCGTAATCTGCACAATACATACACGCACGGCCCCGCGCCCGCGGGGCCGTGCTTTTTACGACTTATGACGAGAGGAGGTGCGCCATGCCGAATTTCCGCATGACGCTCAGCTATGACGGCACGCGCTACAACGGCTGGCAGCGGCAGGGCAACACGCCGGACACCATTCAGGGGCGGCTCGAGGCCGTGCTCAGCGACCTGCTCGGCCAGCCGGTCGAGGTCGCGGGCTCCGGCCGCACGGATGCGGGCGTGCACGCGCGGATGCAGACGGCATCGTTCCGCGCAAAGACCGCGCTGTCCGCACCGGAGCTGCTGCGCCAACTGCGTGCGCGCCTGCCGGGGGATATCGGCGTGCTCACGCTCGATGAAGCCGCGCCGCGCTTTCACGCGCGTCTGTCCTGCCGCGGCAAGACGTATGTCTACCGCGTTTGGAACAGTGAAATGCCGAACGTGTTCGAGCGCCGGTATGTCTACGCTCTGCCGCAGCCGCTCGACACGGCGGCCATGCAGCGCGCGGCCGCGCTGCTGTGCGGCACGCACGACTACACGTCGTTTTGCGCCAACCGGCGCATGAAAAAATCCGCCGTGCGCACGGTCGACGCCATCACCGTCGCGCGGCTGGGCGACGAGGTGCGCCTGACGTTCTCGGGCGACGGCTTTTTGTACCACATGGTGCGCATCCTCACCGGCACGCTGCTGGAGGTCGGGCTCGGGCAGCGGGACGCCGGCACGATGGCGGATATTCTCGCCGCGCGCGACCGCAGCGCCGCCGGCGCCACGGCGCCCGCCCGCGGGCTGATCCTGTGGGAGACGCGCTATGCGCACACACACCCCGAAGTCGGAGAGGAGAAACGCGAATGAAAGAAGAATGCCTGATCTGCGGCGCACCGCTGGAATATCTGGAGACGGATGTGCAGATGCAGTGCGAGATCTGCCGCAAAAAAGAGCTCGCCAAGACGCGCTGCGTAAACGGGCACTACGTGTGCAGCGACTGCCATATGCAGGGGCTTGACAGCATCGTGGAGCTGTGCCTGCGGGAGACCGCGTGCGATCCGATCGCCATTGTCGAGCGGATGATGGCGCTGCCGAGCTGCCATATGCACGGGCCGGAGCACCATGTGATGGTCGGAGCGGCGCTGCTGACGGCGTATCACAACGCCGGCGGAGACATTGACCTTTCCGACGCGCTCATGGAGATGCTGCGCCGCGGCAAAAGCGTGCCCGGCGGCGCGTGCGGCTTCTGGGGCGCGTGCGGCGCGGGGATCAGCACGGGGATGTTCGTCTCGATCATCTCCCGGTCAACACCGCTGACCGACGAGCCGTTTGCGCTGTCGCACAAAATGACGGCGGCCGCGCTCGGGCAGATCGGTGAGATCGGCGGGCCGCGCTGCTGCAAGCGGGACTCGTTTCTGTCCATTCTCACGGCGATCGATTTTGTGAAGGAACACTTCGGCGTTGCAATGCAAAAGCCGGAGGTCGTGTGCCATTACGCCGCGCAGAACAATCAGTGCATCGGAAAGCGCTGCCCCTTCAGCGCGGCAAATCACTGAGCGCCTGCCGGCGCGCAGAATCGGGATTTTCGGAGAGACCGTCATGATTCGAGCATTGCAAAAAGCAGATATCGATAGCGTTGCCGAGATATGGTTGGACACCAATCGCAAGGCGCACGCTTTTATTCCCGCGTCCTACTGGGAGCGCAACTTCGCCTCCGTGAAGGAAATGCTGCCGCAGGCGGAAGTCTACGTGTATGAAACGGATCAGGGGATACAGGGCTTTCTGGGTCTGAACGGCGAATACATCGAGGGCATTTTCGTTTCGGAGGCGGCGCAGTCGCACGGCATCGGGAAATGCCTATTGGACGATGCAAAGGACAGGAAGTCGGCATTGCGCCTGAACGTGTATCAGAAGAATGTGCGGGCGATCCGTTTTTACCAACGAGAAGGGTTTCAAATCCGGTGTGAAGGACTGGATGCAGCCACTGGCGAACCGGACTATGAAATGCTGTGGCAGCGGGAATAGGGGCTCCGGCTTGCTGCTCCGACGGGAGCGCGCAGAATCGGGATTTGAGGGAGTATTTATGAACAGAAAAAGATGGCCAATTCTATGTGCAATCGCACTATTCGCAGTTGCCATTCTCGTTTATGCGAATTTTCAAAAGAAACATACTTTTGCACTTGCAAACGATGAGGGCATGATCAAATCCGAACAGATACAGCCGCTATTTGGAACCGTAAAAGTAAGTGGGGATTGTGATACGGATGTGGTCTTTACGGATATGGAAACGGGTGAAAAATATGTGGTAGGGTATATTACATCTGGTGTATCAGAAAAAATCAAACTGGAAAAAGGCAAATGGTACACGGTAGCCGGCGGAGGAAATCTTGTAATAAGCCCAGTGAATGTTCGCGTGGAATAAAAAACGACAGCTTCCAGTTTTCCGAACCGTGAAACCGCCCCCGGCGTGACCAGCAGGTCACGCCGGGGGCGGTTTGGTTATTCGCTTCTGCCGCGTCATTTCAGCCGCGCGCGCTGCGCCGCGCAGTAGGCGCGCACGTCAAACGGCTCCGGCACGCTGTCGCGCCGGAGGTACAGCGGATGGTGCGGGTGCCCGGCCTTGGAGCGTGCGCCGAACGTCAGCCACTGCGCGTGATACTCCTCGCCGATGGCGAGCATCTGCTCGAGCGCGTCAAACAGGTACGGCCGCTTTTCGATCAGTGTGCCCCACGCTGCCCACACGGCCGGCCGGTTGCCCGGCGCGTACTGTTCGAGCACGTAGCGAAAGGCCGCCATGTTCTGCTCGTGCAGCGCGCGGTTGAAGGTCGTGTCCATGGCGTTCGGGTCGGTCGCGCGCTGGGGGTAGACGTTGAACATCGTGAAGCTGTCGTAGCCGTTGCCGAGGGCGATGCGCTCGACGCTCTTGAGCGTGTTGTCCAGATTGCCCGGCTGCGCGGTCGACGGGTTGATGCCGATGCAGATGAGCGGGTTTTCGCCCCGCGTGCCGAGGATGTAACGGTATTCGGTGTAGTACGGCGGCACGTACAGCCAGCGTGCGGCGTCATAGTCGTCGTGCTGCGGGCAGTGGAGCGCGTCGGCAAATGTGAGCAGGTCGCATGTCTGGCTCGCGCCCTTGGGAATGTGCATAGCGGTCCCTCCGATCGGTGCGGTCAGTCCCCGGCGGGCGGGAACGGTTTGGAATAGGCGGTCTTGGCGCTCACGCCAGGCAGGCGGCCGATGCGCCCCGCGAGCGCGGAGATCACGTCCTGCGGCGCGTCGAGCACGACGCTGATGATGCTGACGCCCTTGGCGCGGTAGGGCAGACCCATGCGGCCGATGATGTACTGCCCCGCGTCGTGCAGCAGGGCGTTGAGCTGCGCTGTGCTCTCGCTGTTTTCCACGATGATGCCGATCAGCGCCACGCGCGTTTCCATGCGCGCTCACCTCGCTTTCGTGCTCCCATTGTACGCGAAAAAAGGCGGAAACGCAACGGTTTCCGCCTTTTTTGCCGAGGGAAGTTCTGCTTATTTGCAGTGCTTGTAAAACTGCTTGGAGTTGTCGAGCACCTGGCACTCGGCGTTCGGATAGAGCACGACCTTCTTCGGCGTGCCGTCGTCGAGGATGCGCAGGGCGTCGTCCCAGGTCTTGACGTACTCGGCGCCGGAGTGTTCATCGATGTACCACGGGTCGCGCATGCCCTTGACGGTGTGCTCGGCAAACACGACGGCGTGCGCCATGTTCTTGCCCTTCGTGTAGCAGCCGGACCACATCATGCCGCCGGGGGCGGAGTGACCCCACTTGTCATACAGGAAGTGCACGCACGGGCCGAACGGGGAGTTGGCTGCGAGCACGAACGAGCCGCCGTCTTTGAGCGAGGCGATGACCTCGGGCGTGTAGGCGCAGTTGGCCTCGGCGGGCTTGAAGTAGTTGTTGGCGATGACCACATCGCAGTCGGGCACGAACTTCGCCGCATAGTGCCCGGCGGCGTAGGCGGCAGCCTGCTGGATCTCGGCCTCGAAATCACCGGCAAACAGGTTGCAGATCTGGGCGTGGCCGTTGAGGATGGCGTCGATCTTGAAGTCCAGCCCCATCATGCGCGCGGCCTGCTCGGCATCGCTGCGCATGAGCGTGTGGGGGTTGCCCATGTTGAACTCCGTCGTCGTTGTGAAGCTGTGGTTGCGCATGATCGTGCGCAGGGAGCTCACGCCCGGCAGGATGCACTTGGCGCCGCCGCTGAAGCCGTAGTAGCTGTGCGCCATGGTGGTGCCGATGGCGATCTTGTAGTCGGCGGACATGACGTCGGCGTTGATCTCAACGGGCACGTTGTTGGTCGTGTTGCCGACGAAGACGTGGTTGAAAAACAGGTTGTGGTTGTGCACCTCGTAGTTTTCGACGATCTCCTCGCCGAGCTTGCGCACAAACTCCGTGCGGTACATGACGCCGTGGGTGCCGAGCGCGATGATGAACCAGATGTTCTCCTTCGGCACGCCGGCGGCGCGCAGCTCCGCGATGACGGCTTTGGCGATCGGCTCACACGGGGTCGGGCGGGTGATGTCGTCGATGATGATGACGGCGCTCTTCTTGCCGGCGGCGCCCTCGGAGATGGGCTTGGCGCCGATGGCGGCGTGGATCTTTTCGGCGATCTGTGCCTCGGTCAGCGCCGGGGTGTCATAGCCGTGGATCTTGGAAATGTGCACGTCCCAGTTGTCCGGGAATGCGATTGGGATCGGCTGGTCGCCGTAGTTGCTGTTGGAAGGCAGGTCAAATGTTTTCATAGAAAGTCCTCCTGGGATAAAGGTGGTTCTCCATCCTCTATGTTCTGTTCGATCAGACACTCGCGGTATGCGCCGGTCAGCGCCAGATGGTTATAAACGGCATCGGCCGCGGCGGCCGCGTCGCGGTCGCGCAGCGCCTGGCAGATGGCAAAGTGTCCGGCGCGGGTCAGGGCGTTTTCGTCCCGGCGCCAAGTCTTTTCCAGCACGCGCTCGCGGTAGATGTCCATGAGCGAGGACAGCGTGGTATAGATATACTTGATGAGAGAGTTGTGCGACATGCGCATGAGCGCGTTGTGAAACTGCGAATCCAGTACGGACTGCTGCTCGATCGGCAGGGCGAGATAGTCGTAGTCGGTAAAGGCGCACAGGCGCTCGATCTCGTCGTCCGTCGCGTTGCAGATGATGTCCCGGCAGACCTCCGTCTCGAGCACGATGCGCAGGTCGAGCACGTTTTCGAGCGTGCCGTTGCTCAGCGCAAACAGCGCACAGATCGGCCGGTTGATCGACAGCTCCGGCGTGTTCGTGATGTACGAGCCGCTGCCCTGGATGCTCTGCACGATGCCCATGGCCTCCAGGCTCTTGATCGCCTCGCGCACACACGTGCGGCTGACGTCAAACCTCGTCGTCAGGCTCAGCTCCGTCGGCAGCTTGTCGCCTTTCCGAAGCTGCCCGTGGTTGATCTGGTCAAGAACATCATCCACGATCTTCTTGTAATTTGTACTGGTTTCTGGTTTCATGTTGTTACCTCAATGAGCGATATTCACAAAATATGCGTCGTTTTTTTGAACAATATGATTCTTTACAAAGAAAAACAGTAATGGTATGATTGAAATAATCAAATGTGTCAGACAAATTCAGGGCCTATTACAGGTCCTTTCCTTATTCGCCGGAAAGTTGTCTGACAATTATAGGCGACTTACAATCTGTGTCTACATTAGCACATTCTTTTTTTTAAGTCAATGATTTGTCAGACAACTGACGCTTTATGGGACACCGAAAGAAAGAAGCCAAGTCTGCGCCGAGTGAGGTGAGCCATCGAGAGAACTGGAGCAGCATTCCCCCCTGTACCGCAAAAAGCAGAGAAATAGGAATGAAAATGTAACTTAGAGGAGAAGAAGAAAATGTCAACTACGAGCAACGCATCGAAAAATGTCAAGCGCTTCCTGCTGCTGTTCGCGCTCGGAATCGCTTATGGCTTTATGTATGTCATGCCGTACATGAAGTCCAGCTTCTACGATCAGATGATCGCCGCCATGGGCTGCACGAACGCCCAGCTCGGTTCTCTGATGACCTACTACACGATCGCGCTTACCATCTCCTACCTGCCCGGCGGCTGGATCGGAGATAAGTTTAATCCGAAGCCGGTCCTGCTGGCCTCCATCTTCGGCCAGGCGGTGCTGAGCTTCCTGTTTATGTTCACGTATCAGAGCTACACCATGGCCGTCATCGTCTGGCTGCTCATGGCGCTGACCGGCGGCTTCGCGTTCTGGCCGGCCATCATGAAGGGCATCCGCATGACGGGCACCGACGAAGAGCAGGGCCGTATGTACGGCATCTTCGAGGCGCTCAACGGCTTTGCTTCCCTGCTGCTGAGCTTCATCATGATCGGCATCATGGCGCTCGCCGGCAAGGGCGACCTCGTCACCGGCTTCAAGAGCGCGCTGGCCTGCATGGGCGGCCTGTCCATCGTCTCCGGCCTTCTGGTCCTGTTCCTCATGCCGAAGGACGCCCAGTACGGCGCCGAGCCGCAAGCGGATGTCGAGGCCAGCAAGATCACCATGAAAGATTATCTGCACGCGTTCAAGATCCCCGGCGTCTGGATCATGGCCATCCTGGTTTGGTGCTATGTGACCATCTCCGCCGTGGCGAGCTACCTGACCCCGTACAGCACGGACGTGCTCGGCATGTCCGCCGTGGTTGCCGCGAGCATCGGCACCATTCGCACCTATGGCTGCCGCCTGATCGGCGGCCCGCTTGGCGGCTTCCTCGCCGACAAGACGTTTAAGTCCGTTTCCAAAGAGCAGGTTCTCGGTCAGACCGCCTGCGTCGTTACTCTGGGCATCTTCCTGATCCTGCCGGTCGGCACGAACAGCACGGTGCTCGTGATCCTTCTGCTTCTGGTGGGTGTTGCGATGTTCCTGTGCAAGGGCACGTACTTCTCCGTGCAGCCCGAGCTCGGCATCCCGACGAAAGTCTCCGCGACGGCCGTTGCCATCGCGACCCTCATCGGCTACCTGCCGGATATGTTCGTGCACACCATGTTCGGCAACTGGATCGATCAGTACGGCGCTGCCGGCTACAACAAGATCCTGCTTTACGGAGTTGGGACCGCGGTCCTCGGCATCATTGCGGCAGTGCTGGCAGTCGTCCAGTCCAAAAAGATCGCAAAGCGCAAGGCTGCCGAACAGGCTGCGTAATCCCCGCAAATAACAAGGAGGCTTATCCATGAGCAAAATCAAGATCAACACAGCCCGCTGCAAAGGCTGCGGTTACTGCGTGAACGACTGCCCGCGCAAGGCGCTGTCGTTCTCCGGTAACATCAATGACAAGGGCTACGACACCGTTCAGGTCGATGACGCCCTGTGCGTCGCCTGCGGCACGTGCTACCGTGTGTGCCCCGACAGTGTTTTTGAAATCCTGGAATAAGAGGTAAGAACATGAGCAAACAACTTATGAAGGGCAATGAGGCCCTGGCAGAAGCGGCGCTGCGCGCCGGCTGCCGTTTTTACAGCGGCTATCCCATCACCCCGCAGACCGAGATCCTGGAGTATCTGGCCAAGCGTATGGACGAAGTGGGCGGCACGTTCGTGCAGACCGAGTCCGAGCTGGCGGGCATCAACATGCTCCTCGGCGCGGCGGCGGCCGGCGCCCGCGCGCTGACCAGCTCCGCCGGCCCCGGCTTCTCCCTGAATCAGGAGGGCATCTCCTATCTCGTCGCGGCGGATCTTCCGGCCGTCATCATCGACGTCATGCGTATCGGCACCGGCCTCGGCGACATCGCGCAGGGTCAGGGCGACTACTGGCAGATGACCCGCGGCGGCGGCCACGGCGACTACCGCACCATCGTGCTGGCGCCGGCCTCCGTGCAGGAAAACTGCGACATGATGACCACCGCTTTTGACCTGGCGGAGAAGTACCGCCACCCCGTGCTGGTCGCGTCCGACGCCGCCATCGGTCAGATGGTCGAGGGCGTGGAGCTCAAGGACTTCGTCGATCACGATATTGACCAGTACGACTGGGCGATCCGCGGCTGCAAGGCCGGCCAGGCGCCCCGCAAGGTTCAGAACGTCTATTACACCAACCCGCAGTACCCCGAGTTCCTGCGCAGCAAGTATCAGGCGATCGAGGACAACGAGCAGCGCTGGGAGTCCTACCACGCGGAGGACGCCGACGTGGTGCTCGTGGCTTACGGCATCAGCTCCCGCATCTCGAAGGAAGCGGTGAACATGGCGCGCGCCGAGGGCTTCAAACTCGGCCTGATCCGCCCGATCACGCTCTGGCCGTACCCGGTCAAGGCGTTTGAGGCCTGCAAGAACGCCAAGGCGTTCATGACGGTCGAGATCAACATCCTCGGCCAGATGGTCGATGATGTGAAGCTGGCTGTGGAAAACAAGTATCCGGTCGGCTTCTATGGCACGTTCTTTGGTCTGCCGGAACCGGAAGAGATTGTCGCGCAGGCCAAGGCCATGCTGGAAAAGGAGGGGAAATAAATGAAACTCAAAGCTCCCGAAACAGTCTTTTCCTCCGCCGGCTTCTGCCCTGGCTGCGGCCACGGCCTGGCCACCCGCCTGATCGGCGAGGTCTCCGAGGAACTCGGCATTCAGGAAAAAATGCTGGCAGTCGTGGATGTTGCCTGCTGCTCGTTCAACATTGACTACTGGCGCTACGATACCATCATGGCGGCGCACGGCCGCGACATTCCGACGGCCGTCGGCGTCAAGCACATCCGTCCCGAGAACCCGGTCTTCGCCTACCTGGGCGACGGCGCCGCGTACTCCATCGGCATGGCCGAGACCATCCACGCCGCTCTGCGCAACGACAACATCTGCGTGTTCGTCGTCAACAACAGCGTCTTCGGCATGACCGGCGGCCAGATGGCGCCGACCACTCTGCCGCACCAGAAGACCGCGACCTCCCCGAAGGGCAAGGATCCCGCAAAGTACGGCACCCTGAACGTCGTCGACGTGCTCGGCAAGATGGACATTGCCTATCTGGCACGCGGTGAACTGGTCGGACCTGCCGGCATGAACAACTGCAAGAAGCTCATCCGCAAGGCGTTCGAGCACCAGCTCAACGGCGACGGCTTCAGCCTCGTCGAGCTGCTCAGCCCCTGCCCGACCAACCTGAACATGCCGCCGGTGAAGGCCCGCGAGCACGTGCACAACGAAATGACCAAGTATTTCCCGATCGGCGAATACATTGACAAGAAGGGTGGTAATCAGGCATGATGGTTGAAATGATTTGCGCCGGATTCGGCGGCCAGGGCGTCCTGACCACCGGTCTGATCCTGGCAGAGGCCGGCATGAAGCTCGGCATGAACGTGCTGTGGTATCCGTCCTACGGCTCCGAAATGCGCGGCGGCACGGCCAACTGCACCATTAAGTTCTCCGACAAGGAGATCGCAAGCCCCTGCGCCAAGAAGATCGACATCCTCATGGCCATGAACGCGCCGGCGATCGACAAGTTCGAGAGCAGCCTGCGTCCGGGCGGCCTGCTGCTGGTCAACAGCTCGCTCGTGCACGAGCGCGAATACCGCGACGACATCAAGGTCGTCAAGGTCCCCATGACCGAGATCGCCGCGGAGCATGAAAACCCGAAGGGCGCCAACATCGTCATGATGGGCGCCATGGCGGCCAACTCCGATCTGTTCACCGAGGACGATCTGGAGCGCCTGACCAACGAGTTCTTCGAGAAGAAGGGCAAGGTCAACCCGAAAAACAGCCTCTGCTTCCGCGCCGGCACGCAGATCCACTAAAACCGGCGAACTCCACGGGTCTTTGCTCGTATGCATCAAGCACCCGGGGCGCTGCGGCGCAGCGCCCCGGGAAAATCCCGCTTTGGAGGTGTAAATTTTTTGAACGTTTTCGACGTCATCATCATTCTGGCATACTTTGTCGGCATGATCGTGCTCGGTCTGATCGCAAACAAAAAACAGACCGGCGTGGACGATTATTATCTCGGCGGCCGTTCCATGGGCGCTTTCAAGATCGGCGCGCTCTGGATGGCCGGCTGGATCGGCGGATCCTCGGTCATCGGCACGTCTTCCAACAGTTATTCCATGGGCATTACGGGCGTCTGGTACGTGGGCGCGATCGCCATCGGCTGCGTGTTCTTTGCGCTCGTCATGGCCAAGCCCATCAAGCGCGTGAGCGAAGAGCTCAGGAACGTCACGTTCCCGGAGCTGATCCACGCGCGCTATGACCAGAAAAACAGCACCATGGCCAGCATCACGACCATCCTTGCGATGATCGGCTACACGGCGGCGCAGTTTGTCGCCGGTGCTTCGATTTTGAATGTTCTCACGGGCTGGAACCTTGGCGTGTGCTATATTCTGGCGGCCGTGGTCATCGTTTTCTATGTCTCGACGGGCGGCCTGCTCGCCGTGACGTATACCGACATCGTGCAGATGGCGCTGCTGCTGCTGGGCGTGGTCGGGCTTGCGGTGCCGCTAGTCGGCAGCACACTGCACAAGATGGGCGCAAATCTCGTCACCGATCTGCCGGCGAGCTACTTTGACCTTGGCGCCTGGGGCTGGCCGACGATCCTGGCGCTTGGCCTGTCGACCGTCATGTCGTTTTTCACCAGCATGGACAGCTATACCCGCTGCATCGCCGCCAAGGACGCCAAAACCGCCCGCACCGGCACGATCTATGCGGCCGTGCTCGTGTTTGTCATCGCCGGCGCCAGCACGTTTCTCGGCATGGCCGGCAAGCTCATCCTGCCCGACCTCTCGTCGTCCAACAACATCATTGCGGCGCTCGTGGTCGAGCTCTTCCCGCACGGGCTCAAGGGTCTCGTGCTCATCGGCGTGCTCAGCGCCATCATGTCCACGGCGGACATTTCCGTCCTGACCGGCTCTGCCAGCCTGACGAAAGATATCTACCAGCGCTACATCAATCCCAACGCGTCGGAAAAGACGCTCATGCGTATGGGTCTGGCTGCGTCCCTGCTCGTGGGCGTGCTCGGCGCGGTCTTCGGCTGGTTCACGCAGGATATCATGAACATCCTGCTCATCACGTTTACCATCAATTCGGCCGGACTGTTCCTGCCGACGCTCGGCGCGTTCTTCTGGAAGAAGTCGTGCTCGGCGGGCGCGTTCGCGTCCATGCTCTCGGCGACGGTCATTGCCGTTGTCTGGTTCATCGGCGGCAAGGTCAGTTCGCTGCCGCTGTTTTCCGTCGACGCGCTCTGGCCCAGCTTCGGCGTGTCGGCCATCCTGTATTTTGTCATCTGTCTGACACATCATCAGACGGCACAAGAGCGAGAAAAAGCAGAGAAATTTTACGCGGCGAAGTGAGCCGCAAAGCCCCCATCCCAAGATAGGAGTATTGTCACAATGGAGCAAATGAAGAAGATGCCCCTCGAGGGGATTCGTGTCGTGGAGCTGGCGACGGTCGTTGCCGCCCCGACCGCGTCGCGCGTGCTGTGCGCGTTCGGCGCAGAAGTCATCAAAGTAGAGACCAAGATCGGCGACGAGATGCGCCGCGCCGGTGAGTTTGAGATGGTCGTGTGCGAGGACGATAAAAACCCGCTGTTCACCATCCAGAACAGCGGCAAGCGCCTGACGAGCATCGATCTGAAAAATCCCGACGGCAAGGCCGCCTTCCTCAAGCTGCTCGAAACGGCCGACGTGTTCCTCACCAACGTCCGTCTGCCGTCGCTGGGCCGCCTGGGGCTCGATTACGAGACGCTGCACAAGGCCTACCCCGGCCTCGTGTATGCGCACTTCTCCGGCTTCGGCCCCAAGGGTCCCGATGCCGCCAAGCCCGGCTTTGACAGCACGGCGTTCTGGCTGCGCAGCGGCCCGATGGCCGACTGGCAGGTGCCCGGCTCGTTCCCGTTCAACCCCACATATGCCTTTGGCGATATGGCCACGAGCTCGGCGTTCCTGTCCGGCATCCTCATGGCGCTCATCGGCAAGAAGAGCACCGGCATGGGCACGTTCGTGAGCACGTCGCTGTTTGCCAGCGGCATCTGGTGCAACGCCATCGGCGTCGTGTCGCACCAGCCGCAGTTCGGCGGCGAGCGCCCGAACGATCCTCTGCGCCCGGCCGACCCGTTCTGCCAGTTCTATCAGTGCAGCGACGGCAAGTGGATCGGCGTGTTCGACAACGAATACCGCCGCGAGCTGCCGAAGTTCGCAAATCTCTTCGGCATGCCGGAGCTGGCCGACGACCCCCGCTGCGCCAGCCTTGAAAAGCTGCACGAGACCGACTTCATCGTCGAGGTCGTCACGCGGCTCAACGCCCTCTTCAAGACGAAGACCAGCACCGAGTGGGAAGCCTTCCTCTCGGAAAACAATGTCTCCTGTGAGCTCATGCATACCATCCGCGACGTGAGCACCGACGCGCAGGCCATCGCCAACGGCTATGTCCAGAAGGTCACCTTCAAGGACGGCCTCGAGGTCATGATGCCGTGCCCGCCGATGCAGCTTTCGGAGTATGCCACGCGTCCCTATACGTCCGCCGGCCGCCTCGGCGCCGATACGGACAGCGTTTTCCATGACCTTGGTTATACCGATTCGGAGATCGCCGCCATGAAAGACAGCGGCGCCATTCAGTAAAGAAAAGGAGATCACACACATGAAAATCGTTCTGGCAGAAGTGCCCTACACCAAAGACAGAGACATCAGCGTTGAAAAGTCCTGCGTCCCCGAGGGCGCGGAGCTGACCATCGCCGTGTTCGACGAGCACGCCGAAAACAACGACGCCTTCTACGCCGAGATCAAGGACGCCGACATCATCATCGACGGCTATGTCCACTTCGGCAAGAAGGAGATCGACGCCATGGATCACTGCAAGGTCATCTCCTTCCAGTCCACCGGTTACAATGAGGCCGACCTCGACTACGCGAAGGAAAAGGGCATTGCCGTCTGCTCCATCCTCGACTACTGCACGCAGGAGACCGCCGAGAGCGCCATGGCGCTCATGCTCAACCTCCAGCGCGGCATCCGCCTGTACGACCGCAGCGTCCAGCAGGATCACGTCTGGGATTACCAGGTCGTGCCGCACCTCAAGCGCATTGCCGGTCAGGTCATGGGCATTGCCGGCCTCGGCCGCATCGGCCAGTCCGTCGCCCGCAAGGCGCAGGCGTTCGACATGGAAGTCATCGCCTACGACCCGTTCCTGCCGCCCGCCATTGCCGAGAACCTCGGCGTCAAGCTCGTCGATTTCGACACCCTGCTTGCCGAGTCCGACGTGCTGAGTCTGCACATGAACCTCACCGACGAGAACTACCACATGTTCAACAAGGAAGCGTTCATGAAGTGCAAAAAGAACCCCATCATCGTCAATGAAGGCCGCGGCCCGCTGATCTGCGACGAGGATCTCGTCTGGGCGCTCGATAACGGCTACATCCGCGGCGCCGCGCTCGACATGGTCGAGAGCGAGGATCCGGATCTGGACACCTGCCCGCTCGTCGGCCGTGACGATGTGCTGCTCACCCCGCACAGCGGCTACTACTCCGATACGTCCAACTATCTGGTTGCGAAGCTGTCCATGGACAACGCCCTGTACTACGTCAACGGCGAGTACGACAAGGTCAAGTCCATCCGCAACGGCGTCAACGCCTGAGTTTCCTTTCCGCCTGTTTCCGCTGGGCTGCCGATTTCCAATTTTCTCGTTTTTCTATCCCTTCTTTCTGTTCTGTTTTGCGATTTATCGTACCTGATATCTTCTCTCCTACCAGCCGTCCAGTGGATTCTCATACTCCGTGTCCGCGTCCGGTCTCCGGCGCGGACACGCGCCTAAAACAGCATGTGCCGGGCACCGGGTCAGGTGCCCGGCGCTTTTTGCGGTTGACAGCGCCCTGCGGGCACAGTAAAATCAAGAGGGACGGTTGGGGACCCGTTCGAGAAAGAGAACGTTTTTTGATCGCGGAGGTGTTTCCTATGGAACCTGCAAAAGTATATTTTTCCGATCTGCGCACGGATGAGATCAGCACGCTCGACAAGCTGCACCGGCTCATGAAGGCGGCCGGTTTTGAGCAGATCGACTTCAAGGACAAGTATGTCGCCGTCAAGCTCCACTTCGGTGAGCCGGGCAACATGGCCTATCTGCGGCCGAACTGGGCGCGCGTCGTGTGCGATTATGTGCGCGAGCTCGGCGGCAAGCCGTTTCTCACCGACTGCAACACGCTCTATGTCGGCGGCCGCGCCAACGCGCTCGACCATCTCGACAGCGCCATGCTCAACGGCTATTCGCCCATGACCACGGGCGCACAATGCATCATTGCCGACGGGCTCAAGGGTGAGGACTATGACCTCGTGCCCATCCGCGGCGGCAAGTATCTGCGCGCGGCGAAGATCGGCCGCGCCATCATGGACGCCGACATCTTCATCTCGCTCACGCACGCCAAGGGGCACGTGTCCGCGGGCTTCGGCGGCACGCTCAAGAACATCGGCATGGGCTGCGGCTCGCGCGCCGGCAAGGAAGAGATGCACAGCTCCGGCAAGCCTGTCGTCGATCAGGATAAGTGCATCGGCTGCGGCAAGTGCGTCGAAAACTGCGCGCACAACGGCCCGCACATCGAAAACGGCAAGTGCACCATCCTGAAATATAAATGCACCGGCTGCGGCCGCTGCATCAATGTCTGCCCCATGCACGCCATCCACGCGGACTATGCGATCGCAAACGAGCTGCTCAACTGCAAGATCGCCGAGTATGCCAAGGCGGTCGTCGACGGCCGTCCGTCGTTCCACATCGCGCTCGCGCTCGACGTGTCGCCATGCTGCGACTGCCACAATTTCAGCGACGTGCCGATCGTGCCGAATGTGGGCATGTTCGCGTCCTTTGACCCCGTGGCGCTCGACACTGCCTGCGCGGACAAGATCAACGCCCAGCCGGTCAACCCGAACAGCGTCATTGCGCACGAGCACGACCATCCGGATGACCACTTCATGGCCGTGCACCCGGACACCGACTGGCGCGCCGCCGTCGAGCACGGCGAGGCCATCGGCCTCGGCACGACGCACTATGAGCTTATCGAGGTCTGACAGGAAAAACGCAAAAGGCTCCCCCGTCAGAAGGTGCTAATTCGGGATATGCAAAAAACATATTTTTAACTGGCATTCTTCGAGCGGGTTGCAAAAGAATAATGACCATATCGGGCTTCGTGCCTGGTATGGTCGTTTTCTCTATTGTTGAATATCCAATTTATACTCGTTGTTAAGCGACTTCAAGTATAAAAAGTCTCCGATGCATCCGTTGAAGCGCCGATGACTAATCATCCGTTGTTCTAATCTCTGCCCATCCTCATTTTCAACCGTACAAGTGTAAAACCGAAATCCGGCAATTTCTAGTACTATATTTACGCTGAAATAATTATGACGTATAATGTCTAACATAAACGCCAAAGTCAAAGCCTCCGTAACGGCGATATGCGGCGGCAAGGCGGCAACGAGCGCACATATAAAAACCGCCGACGCGATATTCTCGTCGGTCGGCAAGGTGTACCATATAGATGAAGACCTGTTTCCGGCATTCGGAGCTCTCGGCGGGGGCATCGGGCGCGTTTGTTTTGATGTACATTGACGCTCTGGCGGAGGCGGGTGTCCGCGCGGGATTTGCAAGACCGATCGCCGAGGAGATCGCCACCGCGACGGTTATGGGCAGCGGCGCGCTTGCTATGAACAGCTCCGAGCACCCAATCGCACTCATGAACGCGGTGTGCTCCCCCGGCGGCACGACCATCGAGGGCGTGTGCAAGCTGCGTGAGCTCGGCTTCGACACCGCCGTGCAGCAGGCGCTCCAGGCGATAATCGACAAGGACTTCTTTTTGGAGACGAACTGACGCGCCTGCCAGTACGGTTGTTGCGGCATCCCGACCGGTGATTGCCGACGAAACAATAAAAAACGGGCGACCATTGGTCGCCCCTACAGTGTTGCCTGTACTTCCGACAATGATTGCATTTTAATGATTTTTTCCGCAGCCCGTCACAGTGCGGCAGCAGTTTATTAAAACACCATTGTTCGTGGCGAAACGCCGGTAGCGGCGAGTGACCGACCAGTGGTCGCCCGCATATTCGCGGTTTGTTATTGTCGAGATGACGCAGCGAAACCCACTACCAGTGTTGGTAACGCAATGCCCGCCACGGCGAGTGGCACAATCCCTCCGGCTTGCCGCCATGCGGCAACCCACCTCCCTTTACACAAGGGAACCAATGGGTGCGTCAATGTGCCTCTGAAAAAATAGCTTAACAGTCACTTGATACCAATGCTAAATAATTGACAAAGTATATAGTTTCATGATATAAACTATTGATAGACCTAAACTGCAAAATATATTATTTATAGGGGGAAAATTATAGGGGAAAAAACGATGGCAAACAGACCGAATATTCTTGCGCCGGCTTCTAAGATCAGCCTTGAAAGCATGACCTATACCGGTATTACCTGCAAGGATCCCGAGTGTAGAATTCTTGAGCCCATCGTCGACGACGATATGTGCTCTGTCATGATGCGTATGCGTCTTGAGAAGGAGTTTTCCGCAGAGGAGCTTGCAAAGAAGTGCAAAAAGAGCGTTGAATATGTTCAGGAGCAGTGCGATAAGCTCGTAGCTGCGGGCGTTATCCGCGTTCGATATCGCGGCAGGCAAAGAGGGCGCGGTCTCCATCCACCGCTATGTACATCCCGGTCAGTCGCAGGTCATCGGCCGTGACAGACGCGATTATAAGGCAATGAACACCGCCAGCGCAGGCATTTCCGTTGCGGGCTTCGACACCGCTCCCGGACAGCATGCCGCCGACGGCTCTGCCAAGGAAGCAAAGAAGACCTTCAAGGATCTGCGTGGTACCTTCACCGAGGAGCAGATGAACCACCAAGTGCAAGTTTGACGCCATCCACCTTGAGAAGGTCACCGACTATGTCGGAGCACCGTACTTCAAGGCGCTTCTCGGCGCAGCCGGCAATGCTCCGGCGGCAGTCGCAAAGCTCGTCACCAAGAAGATCGCAAGAAAGTAAGGAGCCGCTATGCACGAGATCGGAGTTGTCCGCTCAATGGTCAAAACCGTCACCGATTTTGCCGAGCAAAACGACATTAAGGAGGACGCGGAGATCGTCCTCGATATAGGCGAGCTGTTGCTGGTCATCCCCAAGTATGTTGAGGATATATATCCCGTCGTCGTTGGGGATACATGGCTCAAGGACACAAAGCTTGTGATAAATGTCATTCCCGGCATGGCTGAATGCGACGAATGCAACGAGCTGTTCCATGTCATTGAGCACGAGGGCGATTGCCCCAACTGCGGCAGCTTTGAAAAAACCATACTTTCGGGCAAGGATTTTCTCATCCGCGAGATACACATACCCGAAGACTGAAAACATTTGGGCTCCATGTTTACCATGGAGCCCCTCAGCGTACAAAAAGTCAGAGACTTTTTTATACGCTTCAAAAACGCCACATTTTTTGTAAAAATAAATTTTCACAAAAAATCTCGCTGCGCTCGTCAAAAAGCCTGATAAAACTGATAAATCAGTTTTTCAGTCGTTTTTGATGGCTATGATCCAATTGCGAGCGGGGGCTTACCCCCCCCTCGCGCTCCCCCGCTGTACACTTGTCGTTACGAAACAGCTTGGATTTTTAAACAGGCTGTAGTGCTCCATGTCTACATGGAGCCCATTTTAGAAGTGAAAGGAATGAGGTTATGGAGCTTTATACGAACGCCAGATTCATCTCCTGCGAAAAGGAAAACCGCATTTACACCGCGATGGCGGTAAAGGGCGGTCACATCGTGTGGCTCGGCGATGAAAGCAGCATCCCTCCGCGCTACGGCAAGGCAAAACGGGTCGATCTCGGCGGCGCGACGGTAACGCCCGCGTTCGGCGACACGCATATGCATTTCGGCTCGCTGTGCGTTTTCGAGAACACATTCTATCTCATGGATGTCAAAAATTTTGCCGAAGCAAAGGCGGCGGTCAGGCGCTATGCCGACAGTCACCGGAAAAACAAGGTGCTCATGGGCTACGGCTGCACCGCGAACACCGTTGCCGAGCATCGGCTGCCCGAAAAGCGCGATCTTGACGACTGGACGGAGCGTCCGCTCATGGTCATGAAGTACGACGGTCATGCTGCCGTGTGCAACAGCGCAATGCTGGCACTGCTGTCGGATAAGGTGAAATCCGATCCCGGCTGCAATACCGAGACCGGATGGCTGTACCAGTCGGCGTTTTATAACGGCGTGAACGAGGCGACGGCGTATATCCCCACGATGGATATTATACGCGGTCTCTCCGGAGGCGCGGAGTACCTTGCGTCGGTCGGCATCGGGCTCGTGCACACCGTTGAGGGCGTGGGCTTTGCAAACGATCTGGATATAGACATGATAAAAATACTCGCGCCCGGCCTGCCGCAGGCGTTCCGCATATTCTTCCAGACCATGGACCTCAAGGCCGTGAAAAAGCACGGCTTCAAGCGCGTCGGCGGCTGCTTCAAGCTTGCCCTCGACGGCTGCTTCGGCTCAGAGGACGCGGCGCTCAAGGAGCCGTACGCGAACGATCCGAACAACTACGGCGTTTTGAATTATCCGCAGGAGCGCGTGAACGAGTTCGCCATCGGCGCAAACCGCGAGGGCTGGCAGATAACCATGCACGCCATAGGCGATGCGGCGGTGGAGCAGTGCATAACGGCATATGAGGCGGCTTATGCCGATAAGCCGTGGGACGATGCGCGCCATGTGATGATCCATGTCTGCCTTGCAAGCGAGGAGCAGCTAAAGCGCGCGGCAAAGATAAAGCTGTGCATAGCCGCGCAGTCGCCGTTTATATATTGGAAGCAGGAGCCGGACGAGTATCTGTGCTCGGTGCTCGGCAGAGAGCGCACTGACAGACTAAACGCGCTGGGAACGATGCACCGCCTCGGACTTGTTGTAGGCGACGGCTCCGACGGACCGTGCACGCGTCCAAAGCCCCTGTACGGTATGGCGTGCTCCGTAAATCATCCCAATCCGGACGAGCGCATATCGCGTCTCGACGCGCTGCGCATGATAACGGCAAATCCCGCGTATATGAGCCATGAGGAGAATAAACGCGGCACTCTTGCACCCGGTATGATTGCCGATTTCGTCGTTCTCGGCGATGATCCGCTCACCGCGGAGGATATAGCGGGCATCGAGGTCAAGGCACTCTATCTGCACGGCAAGAAGCATGTTGCAAAAAAGATAGGCGTCGCCGGACTTCTGGCTCGGGCGATCATAAAACGGATCACCCAAAGAGAATACATATGACAAAAAAGGCTCCCCCGTCCGGGGGAGCTTTTTTGCGCGTTGTCGGTTTTTAGTCCAGCAGCGCGAACGCCTGCAGGACGGCCGCGGCCGAGACGTCGGCCGCGTGCTGCTCAAACTGCTCGAACGACGCGGCGGCTGTGCCGTCGGCGAGATCCGAGATCGCGCGCACCACGGCAAACGGCACGCCGCTCATGCTCGCCGCCTGCGCGACGGCGCCGCCCTCCATCTCGGCAGCCATGGCGGCCGGAAACGCACTGCGGATGGCGGCCTTGGCCGCCGCGCCGGAGATGAACTGGTCGCCCGTGGCGATCAGGCCGCGGTGCACCCGCTGCGCACCGGCGGCATCGCCCGCCGTCCGCGCCAGCAGGGCGGAGAGCGCTGCGTCGGGCGCGAACACCGTCGGCGCGCCGGGATCGCCCATGCACACACAGCCGCGCACGAAGCCGATGGGCGCGGCGTCAAAATCATGCTGCACCAGCCCGTCGGCCACCACGATATCGCCGACGGCGAGGCCGCCTGCCAGCCCGCCCGCGATGCCGGTGTTGATGACCGCGCCGGGGGCGAACCGGTCGATGAGCACCTGCGTGCAACGCGCCGCGCTGACCTTGCCGATGCCGCACTTGACGAGCACGACCTCCCGCCCGCACAGGCAGCCCGTGTGGAAGGCCAGTCCCTGCACGGTCTCCCGTGCGGGCTGCGTGAGCGCCGCGATGAGGGCGGCGAGCTCCGAATCCATGGCGCCAATCACGCCGATGCGTCCATAAGCCAAGAGAAACGCTCCTTTTCGGCAGCGCGGCCGCGCCGCACTGCGGTTTTTTCGTCTACCTTAATCCTTCCGCCCGCCGGTGTCAAGCCGCCGCTATGGAATTTATGAGTCACTCATAAATTTGCGGATATCCTGTTTCTGCCGTGTGACCTGCTGTCATGAAGGCAGCTTCCAAAATCACAGCAGGAGGAATGCATCATGCTCAACGAAAACGTGAAGAAACTGCTCAAGGAAAACATGTGGGATCTGGCCACCTGCGCCGACGGTGTGCCGAATGTGGTGCCGGTCACGTTCAAGGATGTGACGGACGACGGCAAGCTCGTCGTCGGCGATGTGTTTCTGGACACCACACTGCGCAACCTTGCCGCCAACGGCGGCCGCATCGCCGTCTCGGTGTATGATGCCAAGACGCTCGAGGGCTACCAGATCCGCGGCACGGCCGAGCATGTCACCGAGGGGCCGGTCGTGGCCACGTTCAAGACCATGGTCGAGCAGATGTTCCAGGGCGCGGCCACGGCGAAGGGCGCGCTGGTTATCACGCCGGAGACCGTGATCGTCACGACGCCCGGCGCGGAGAACAAAAAGGTTTTGTGACGGCGGCCGGATCAGCGCCGGAAATCGCTTTCTCTTTTTGCCCGAAAGTGGGCGCGGGTCTTGACACACGGCTCGCGCCCGCTTTTGCACACTTGCATCCGGTGTCAGACTGCGGTATGCTGTAAACAACAGCGATACTGCAGAAAGGAGCCAATTTCATGCGCATAGCAATTCCTTATGAAAACGGAAACATTTTTCAGCACTTTGGCCGCTCGGAGGCGTTCAAGCTCTACGATGTGGCCGACGGTGCCGTCACGGCGGCCGCCGTTGTGCCCACGAACGGCAGCGGCCACGGCGCGCTCGCGGGCTTCCTCGCGGCGCACAATGCCGACGTAGTGATCTGCGGCGGTATCGGCGGCGGTGCGCAGTCGGCGCTCACCGAGGCCGGCATCCGCTTCTACGGCGGTGTGCGCGGCAGTGCGGATGCGGCGGTTCAGGCGCTGCTCGACGGCACGCTCAGTTATGACCCCGAGGTGCACTGCGATCACCACGACCACGCGCACGGTGCGGGTCATACCTGCGGCGAGCACGGCTGCCACGGCTGATCACAACGGCATAGGGAAAAAGGCTCCGGGGCTCCGGAGCCTTTTCTTTTGTGCCGGCCGCTGCGGAAGAAAAATTTTCATTTTCCCCTGTCAGCGTCTTGACATTCCGTCCGGAATATGCTACTTTTTTATTGACCAAATGGTTAACAAAAACTCGGGTACATATTTGGATCACACTGATCGCTTAAGGGGAGGAAACACCATGACACAGTCTATGAAAGACGAAGCAAAATTCCTGGATACCCGCCTCGACGACGAAACCGCCGCCGTGCTCGAAAAGTGGAACCTGGTCATCCTCGGTGCAGCGCTGCTGCACGATGCCGACCACATCCGTCAGGCCATCCGCTGGCACTACAAGATCCCGATGCAGCTCTGGATCATCAATCTGGCCGTGTATGTTCTGCCGACCGTTGGAGAGTTCCTGCTGAAAAACAAGCGCACGTCCTCGTTCCTGACGGTCGCGGCCAACGGCATCGTCACGAGCGCGGCGTTTTTGAAGGTGCACCTGTTCAAGCCCACGACGGATATCTGGGGCGCCTGGAACTACAACTACTTCAAGCTCGCCAAGGGCGTGTGGCACGAGGGTCAGTTCATCAAGGGCATTGACTGGATCGACTGGGCACTGCTGCTCGACCTGCCCGCCGTGGCCATTCCGGCGTGCATGACGGCGATCAAAAAGCGCAAGGCGTTCAAGCAGAACCTGCTGGAAGCGGGCGAAGAGGCCTGATATTTTAAAGGGAGCGCCGGCTGTGCGCTCCCCTTTTGTTATGGGGACGAAGCAAATGAAAGATATCTCGCTGAGAATTCTGGACATGGAGTGCGCCGCATGCGTGGCGCGGCTGGATCGCGCGCTCGAAAAGCTGCCGGGCGTGCAGCGCGCGGCGGTGAACGATACCGCCGCGTCGGCGCTCATCACCTATGACGAGGGCGTGACCGATCTTGCCGCGATCGCGGCGCGGATTCGGCGCGCTGGCTTTCGCGTGCCGGTCGAGGAGCAGGATCTGCTCCCGGCGGAGGCAGACGCAGCAAAGGCCGCCGCCGCGGCGGACGCGCTGCGCGCGGTGTTCGGCGTCAAGGACGCGGCCGTGCGGCCGGACGGCACGCTCACGGCGTACCTGTGGCCGGTCGGCGTGGACGGGCGCGACCTCTGCGCTGCCTGCGCGGGCGCGGATTATGCCGTCACGCCCGGCGAGCTGCGCGGCGGCGATGCGGATCAAGAGCTGGAAAAGCGCATGGATCTGCTCAAAACGCTCGTGACCTCCGCCTGCTGCACGGCGCCGCTCATGCTCGAGATGCACCCGAAGCTGCAGTTTCTGGCCGGGACGGCGCTGCAGTTCGGCCCCGGACGGTATTTTTACAAGAGTGCATGGCGCGGAGCGCGCAACCGCACGTTCGGCATGGACTTTCTCGTCTCACTCTCGTCGACGCTCATCTATCTTTACAGCTCGTATGTGACGTTCACACCGCGCCGCAGCTACAAGCTCTACTTTGCGTCCGACGGGGTGCTGCTCTCGTTCATCCTTTTCGGCAAGTATATGGAGCAGGTCGCGGCCGGGGAGGCGAACTCCGCCATCCGCAAGCTCATGCACCTGCAGCCGCGCACGGCCATGGTGCAGCGCGGGGACACGTTTGTCGAGCTGCCGGTCGATCAGATCCGGGAACACGACCGGGTGCGCATCCGCCCCGGCGAGCGCGTGCCGGTCGACGGGACGATCGTCAGCGGTTCGTGCGCGGTCGACGAGTCCATGCTCACCGGCGAGAGCATGCCGGTGGACAAAGCGCCCGGCGACAAGGTCATCGGCGGCAGCCTCAACCGCGCCGGCTCCGCCGTCGTCTCGGCCGAGGCGCTGGGCAAGGCGTCCGTGCTCGAGCAGATCATTCGGATCGTGCGGCAGGCACAGTGCGAAAAAGCGCCCGTGCAGCGCTTTGCCGACAAGGTCGCGCGCTGGTTCGTGCCGGGCGTCATCGGCGCGGCGGCGCTGACGTTCCTCGTCTGGTACCGGCGCATTGCCCCGCGGGATCTCGAGCGCGCGCTGCTCACCTGCTGTGACGTGCTGTCGGTCGCGTGCCCGTGCGCGCTCGGCCTTGCCACGCCGACGGGGCTCATGGTCGGCTCCGGCCGCGCGGCGGAGCACGGCATCCTCTTCAAGAGCGGCGCGGAGCTTGAAAATGCCTACAAGGCCGACTGTGTCGTCTTCGACAAGACCGGCACGCTCACAAACGGCACGCCCGCGCTCACGGACGTCTGTCCGTGCAGCACTGTGCAGCCGGAGCCGCTCGTGCGGCTCGCCGCCGCGCTCGAGCAGTGCTCGGATCATCCGCTGGCGCGCGCGGTCACGGCGTATGCGGCGCAGCAGTCGGACGCCCCGCTGCCGCAGGCGGCGGATTTTTCCTACGAACTCGGCCGCGGTGTGCGCGGCACGGTCACCGGAGCGGCCGTTGTCTGCGGCAGCCGGGCGTGGCTCCATGAGCTGGGCATCGACACGGCGCCGCTCGCCGCGCTGCCGGACCTGCGCGCGCAGGCCAGAACGGAGCTGTGCGTCGCGCGCGGCGGCGTCGTGCTCGGCACGCTCGGCGTCGCCGACACGCGCAAGACCGAGGCGGCCGCCGTTGTCGCGCAGCTCAAGGCGGCCGGCAAGGAGGTCTGGATGATGACAGGCGACCACGCCCGCACGGCCGAGGCCATTGCGGCCGAGGTCGGCATCGACCACGTGCTCGCCGAGGTGCGGCCGGACGAGAAGGCCGCCGCCATCGAGCGCCTGCGCGCGCAGGGCAAGACGGTCTGCATGGTCGGCGACGGCATCAACGACACGCCGGCGCTCGCCGTGGCGGACTGCGCGGTCGCCATGGGCGGCGGGTCGGACATTGCCATCGAGTCGGCGGGCATCCTGCTGCCATCCGGCAACCTCGAGAAGCTGCCGGAGCTGTTTGACATCTCGCGCGCGACCATCCGCACCATCCGCCAGAACCTGATGTGGGCGCTGTTTTATAACCTCGTCAGCATCCCGGTCGCGGCGCTCGGCGTGCTGCACCCGTCGATCTGCGCCACGGCCATGTCGGCCAGCTCCATCGGCGTGCTCCTGCACTCGCTGCGGCTCAAGGACACCGGCAAAAAGGAGAGACGTTTCTCATGGAAGAAAAAGTCCTGACGACGTATGTGCGCGGCATCTACTGCCGCCAGTGCCCGGAGTGGATCGTGGACGATCTGCTGCACACGCGCGGCGTGCTCGACGCGGCGGTGTCGTTCTGGCGCGCGGAGCTGACCGTGCGCTACGACCCGCAGATCGTCACGGAGGCGGAGCTCCGCCGCGTGCTCGCGGACAGCGGCTACCCCGCCTGCGAAAAAGGCACGCCGGGGTCGAACCCGCTGCGCAATGCGCTCAAAAGCGCCCTCGGCCGCAGGCCGGAGGGGTGAGGGGCATATAGAAGATGAAAAACCGGTGCGGCCCTGTGCGGTCACACCGGTTTTTGTGTTTGTGTTGAATGATCGTCTGCCGCCGAAAGATAAAGCTCTTCTGCTTCCAACAAGGCGGCAGCGAGCGCGTGGGCAAACGGACGGGCACGCGGGATATGTTCGAGCGGCTCTATTACATCGTCGATTGTGCCGCAGAGTATGGCATACATTTTTTCAAAATTCTGCATTGTGTCCTCTTTTCTAAAAACTGACCAGTATCGCGGACAATCCTTTCTGCCAGCATAGCATAAAATAAAAGCACTTGCAACCAATATTGGTCAGAAAAATGCTGTGCGGTGGTGAGAAGATGGAGCAGAAATTACGGCGGGATCGCAATCTTGGCGACAATTTGCGCCGCCTGCGCACTGCCAGCGGCCTCTCGCAGGAGAAGCTGTGCGCCGAGCTGCAGCGCCGCGGCTGCGACATCGGCCGCACAACTTATGCCAAATACGAGGCGGGCGAGCTCAATGTCCGCGTGAGCGTGCTGCTCGCGCTCAAAAAGCTCTACGGCTGTCCGTTTGACGCCTTCTTCGCGGGGCTCGACACGGCGGACGACGCCAAAGCCTGACCGCAGGACAACAAAGCGCCCCCGGAACCACTTCCGAGGGCGCTTTTTCCGTCACAGATAAAATTGCGGTTCCTTGCGGCCGGCGCAGTATTTTTTCACCGTGGCGGACGCGGCCAGCCGCAGCGGCAGCGGCACGCTGCGCGCCGACTGCGGGCAGATCTGGATGCAGCGCAGGCAGGAGATGCATTTCTCTTTGTCCACCTTTTGCGGCGCATCCTTCGGGATGGCGCCGGCGGGGCAGTTGTCTGCGCACAGCCCGCAGCGGATGCAGCGCAGGCCGCCGGTCGGCTTGAGCGGCAGACCGTTGTAGGCACGGTAGTTCGGGTTGCCGGGCACGGAGATCTCGGCCGGGTCATCCTCAGCGAGTTTGGCCGCGAGCTTGGCGCAAAAAGCCCGGAGCTTGGCGCGGTCGGACGCGTCCGGCCGGCCGGCGGCGATGTCGGTGTTGACCGAGTGCGGCGCGACGACCTCCGCCGCCGCCACGATACGAAAGCCCAGCGGCGCGAGCGTGTTGCGCATTTCGAGCAGAGCGTCGTCCACGGCGCGGTTGCCGAACACGGCCACGAGCACGGCCGGAGTGTCCGTCCCGCGCAGGGCGCGCACGCGCGCGAGGCACGGACCGGGCACGCGCCCGCCGTAGACCGGGAAGAACACGAGCAGGCAGTCGTCGGCAGAAAACGTCTTTGCCTCGGCGCAGACGGTGATGTCGGTGCAGGCATCGGCCGCGTTCAGATTTTCCGCGAAGAGCCCGGCGACGCGCTGCGTGCCGCCCGTGGGGCTGAAGAAATACAGGTGCAGGTTGCGCGGATGCATGGCATGGCCTCCCAATTTCAGATTGTCTTCATTGTAGCGAAAACTGCCCGTGTTTTCAATGCTTCCGGGCACAATGTGGAGAAATTGTGCCGTTTTGTGCAGGCCGCCGGATGGCGTGGCCGGCTACCGGCCGGGAGGCGGTTGCAGTTTTGCCGCGGGTGCGCTATACTGGCGGCAGGAAACGGAAGGGGGCGGCTGCCATGCGCGAATCCGCAACGAAAAAAGTGCTCGCCGAGAGCCTCAAGGAGCTCATGCTCCGGCGCGATTTCACGGACATCACCGTGACCGACCTGTGCGCGGCCGCGGAGATCAACCGCCGCACGTTTTACCGGCACTTTACGGACAAGTACCAGCTCGTGACGTGGATCTATGACAGGGGCTTTCAAAAGGCGATCGGCGACGACGAGCCTGGGCTGTTCGATCTTTTCGGGCGCGTGTGCACGTACCTGTATGCCGACCGCGCGTTTTATGCCCGCGCGCTCACGTTCACGGGGCAAAACTCGTTTCACGACTTTCTCTGCGGCCGGCTGCGACCGTACCTGCAGGCGGATTTTTCCGACCTCTTTTCCGACCCGCAGACCGAGGCGTTCATGTCCGGCAAAATGTCGGACGTGGTCATGGATATCATCCAGAACTGGCTCAGCCGGCCGGATTGCCCGCCGCCGGAGGTGTTCGCGCCCTGGGCGCTGCACCTGTGGAAGGACATTATGGGCCGCTGGAAAGAGCTTGGCGACGCATGGGAGCACACATTAGACCACAAAAATGCATAAGTGAGGCAAAAAGCCACGGAATCGCGGTTCCGTGGCTTCCTTTGTGGCGCAATTTGTTCTATGCTGAATATACCCCCTCATTTGGAAGCGTGCAGGCTCAGAGGTCTCTTTTCGATCTTTCATGGTATCTCTTCTCCCGTTGCGCGACGGTGTCCGCGCGCTTCCCGTATAGAGATTCCGGCGGATCGCCATGGATCCGGCTTTCCTTTTTTATGTGTGTGAGACGACCCGCGTCACATTTGTGACGCGGGTCGTCCGCGTTTTTGCAGCGGCGGTGCATACGGGAAAGCCCCGCCGGATTTCCGGCGGGGCTTTGGTGTATTGCGAAAAGAAAGGGATGGGATCAATATTTCTGCAGGGGCGCGTACTTCTCGTGCAGCTTCTCCTCGCGCTCGAGGTCGGCCTCGATGCGTCTGTGGCGCGCGCGGATCTGCTCGTGGGTGTGCATATGCGGCACCTTGTACATGTGGTTCTCCTCGACTGCCTCGAACAGGTACGGGCCGACGAAGGCGGGATTCATGCCGTTGACGGTGATGTTCTTGTCGAACAGATGGCGGTAATCCCAGTAGCTGTCGGTCGCGTAGAACGGGTCGCACGGCACGCTGTAATCGGCCGGACGGTGATCTTCGCTGTTGTGGATGTTGGTGTGCACATACTCTGGGCAGAACACGCTCACGCCCATCATGCTGTAATCCGGGTCGTTCTCGGCGAGGTCACGCACGGCCTCGGCGATGCAGACGGCGGCGTGCTTGCTCGACAGGTACGCCGTGTTGTAGCGCAGGCCGGAAATGAGGCCGGCGATGGACGCGGTGAACAGGAAGTGGCAGGGGGTGCCCTGCTTCTTGAAGATGGGCAGCACTTCGTGCACATAGTAGGTCAGGCCGAGGACGTTCGTGTTCATGGCCCAGGCCCAGTCCTGAGGCGGATGGTTGTAGACCCAGCCCGCGGTGGCGATGCCGGCGTTGGCGAACATCAGGTCGAGCTGGCCGTACTCCTGCATGACGCGCATGATGCTGAAGCGAACCTCTTCATACTTCGTGACGTCGGTCTTGATGGTGACAACCTTCGGTGCACCGGCCTTCTCGCAGATGGCCTTGGTCTCTTCCAGACCGTCGGTGTTGATGTCGATGAGGGCGAGGCGCATGCCGCGCTTGGCGGCCTCTTCGGCGAAGGCGCGGCCGATGCCGGTGGCGGAACCGGTGATGGCGGCAACTTTGTTCTTGAATTCTTTCATGTCTTGACTGCCTTTCTGTTGTGATATGGTGTGGGTTGACGGGGATCAGGCGAGCCCCGGAAACAGGACGCACATGAGCGTTACGGCGGCGGTGCCGATGGTCGTTGCGATGACCGTCGTCACGAAGAGTGCGGGGTAGACCTCCTTGAGCTTCATGTGGCACATGGGCAGCAGCATGAGGATGCTGCCCGAGTAGGGCATGGAGTCGAGCGTGGTGGCCGCGAAAGCGGACACACGGTGGATGGTGCCGGCCGTCAGGCCGAGCGCCTGCAGCTTCGGCGCGATGATCGGCAGCGCGACGAGCTGGCCGGTGGACGAGCCGCCGGTGAGCATGCACATGAGTGCCACGACGACCCAGCAGATGAGGATCGGCGCGATGCTGATGCTCGTGATGGCGTCGATCATGGACTGGAACGCATCCGTGCCGGTGATGACGCCGGCGAAGCCGCAGATGGCAGCTACGGTCATTGTCATGGGCACGGAGTCCACGGCGCCGCTGTTGAGCATGCCCTTGAGATCCTTATGGCGAAGCTGCGGCCAGAACAGTGCAAGGGACAGCGCGATCGAGCACAGCAGGCAGATGTTGATGTTGAGCTTCCAGATGTTGAACAGCAGGAAGAGCACAACCATCGGGATGAGGGCGACGATCAGCTTCGGCTTGCTGCCGGTGTTGTCATAGCGCGGGTCAAGCGGGTGGAGCGCAAAGTGCTCGCCGCGTTTGCGGGCGCGGTTGATGAGCCGGTTCATGATGACGAGGATCGCGGCGATCTCAGCCGCCGCACCCACGAGCCCGGGCACCAGCGCCACGTCGGCCGCCGTGCCGAGCACGGTCATGGCGGCCACGTTCGTGACCTGCGGGCTGCCGGGCATGGTCAGCGTGAAGGTGAACGAGCCCGCGCCCAGGATGCCGAGGATGAACTTTTTCGGGATATCGCAGCGCTCGAAAATGACCAGCGCGATGGGATACATGAGCACGATGACGACACCGGCGATGATGCCGCCGAGGTTGAGGATCGTGCCGATGACCAGGATGACGGCCATGGCGATGAGGTTTTTGCCGGTGTTGCTCATGTTCTCCTTGAGCAGGAGATTCATAACGGTGTCGGCGATGGTATAGGCGGCGCCGCTCTCCGTGTAGATCTTCGACTGCAGGCAGCCGAAGAGGATCATGAAGAAGAAGCCCTTGACGGCGGTGAACATACCGCTGACATAGTCGCCGACGAGACTGTCGATAAACGGCAGCGTGTTGCAGGCGATGACGACGCATGCGCCGACAAATGTGGCCAGATAGACCGACCAGTCTTTATAGCAGAGATAGATAACGATCAGAAAGCCGAGAATACAGCCGATGACGCCCAATGTTGACACCTCTTCCGATCGGATTTACACAGATTCGGCCTGCTTTTCGGCCGCATCGAGGGGTTTGCGATTGATCTTCGGGATCAGGTACATGGACGCGACGGCCACGCACGTGAGCGCGATGCCATAGATGAACGAGGCGGTGTAGCCGCCGGTGGCAGCCACGAGCGCAGCGCTGATGCGCGGCGTGATGAGCGTGCAGAAGATCATGTAGCCGAACAGAGCCACGCCGTAGATGCCGCCGGCATAGACCGGGCCGTAGGACTTGTTGATCGTGACGGGGTAGACGCTGTTGGTGGCGCCGAAGCCGAGGCCGAGCAGCGCATAGCCGAGGTAGAACATGAACAGCGAGTGCGCCGCGATCAGGCAGATGGCGGACAGGATGCACAGCACGCCGCAGATGCCGTAGACATGCTTGTAGCTGATCTTATCGCACAGCGCGCCGAGGAACAGACGGCTGAGGGTGTTGGCGATGAAGTAGATGGACACACCCAGCGTGGCAGCGCTCAGCGTGAAGCCGGCGTCGGTCATGTAGACGGAGACGGAGCGGCGCCACTATATCGGTTACGTCGCCATGGCGTCGTACTTCTGGTTTTTGTGGGCGCTGTATCAGGAGAAATGCGCCAAGCACGTCGGCGAGTATCTTTACATCTGGTATAAATACGCAAAACAGTACGCCAAACTGGCGCTGGAGCTATATGACCGTGAGGAGGAGTTTGTTTGAAACAGGAGACACAGGTTCGACAGGAATCCATTGAGGAGCTGATCTACGCGGAGACCGAGCGCCGGCTGGAGATCATGCAGTCCGATTCCTATGAGTTCCCGAAAAAAATGACCCGGGTCGATTACGGCATCATCGCCGCCAGCGTGGCGGCCAGCCTGGTGCTGATCGTCACCTGCATGCTGGGAGGTTGAGTGATGGCGGACAGAGAAAGCTATATCCGGCAGGAGACCGTCACGGGTGTCGTGCCCATGCTCAAGGAGGATCGGCAGTATTCCTTCCTTGACCTGTTTTTGTCCACCAGCGGCTTTGCCATCGCCACGTGGTGCTATACGCAGGGCGCCTATGTCGCGCAGTATCTCTCCTTTGGCAGGATGCTCATCAACATCTTCTGCTTCAACATCGTCTGGGTGTTCATCGAGTGCCTGCCCGTCATCTTTGCCACGCGCTATGGCATTGACCTGTGGATCTGGCTGCGGTCCGTGCTGGGTAAGCGCGGCGTCGCCGTGCTGTCCACGGTCATCAGCATCGCAAACTTCGGGTGGTATGCAGTCGCGGCGAGCCTGTTTTCCTCGTCGATGATCAATCTCGCGGCGAAGTTCGGCATTGTGCTCAATGCGGCCGTCTGGAACCCGGTGCTGGGCTGCCTGTGCGTCGTGCTCGGCACGCTCATCGCGCTTGGCGGGCCGAACGTCATCAAGTGGACCAACCGCTTTCTGGTCACGGCGCTGCTGGCGGTCGGCGCTGTTGTCGTCGTGCTGTGCTTCACGGCCGTGCCGCTGCGTGAGATCGTGGCGGTCAAGCCGGAGCTGGACGCGGGTATGACGCCGCTGCAGGCGTTCATGGTCTCCGCCGAGGGCAATGTGGCCTTCGCGTTTTCGTGGTCGACGCAGGCGCTGGTACTGCCGCGTCTGGCCAAGACCGAGCGCGGCGGCTATTGGGGCACAACGCTGGCCTATGGCGTGGTCGCACCGTTCTTTGTCGCTGCCGGCGGCGTGATGGCGCTGGCGATGTTCGTGCGCACCGGCGTGTACGAGAGCGACCCCACCACCATGCTCTCCTACCTCTGCGGCTCCGGCTTCGCCCTGCTGAGCCTGCTGCTGGTCGCGTTTGCGAACGTCGGCACGCAGGGCACCGGCTCCTATGTCAACTGCATGATCGTCAAGAGCGGCATGCCCAAGGTCAGCTATAAGGTGCTGGTGCTCATTGCCATGGTGTATGTCAGCGCTCTGACCGTCTGGGGCGGCGTGGAGGAGCATTTTGGCGCCTTCATTTCTATCGCTGCGTTCATTCAGGCGCCGATCATCGGCATGATCGTCGTGGACTATCTGATCGTTAAAAAGCGGAAACTGTCGCTCAAGTCGGCCTACTTCATTGAGGGGCACGATGCGTACAAGTTCACGGGCGGATTTAACCTGGTCGGCATCGGCTGCGTTATCCTTTCCTGCCTGATCACGATCCTGTTCGTGTACAATCCCCTGACCGGCAGCATCCAGAGCCCGCTGTTTCTCATCTTCACCGGCAGCGGCTTCGATGCGATCTGCGGCGGCCTGCTCTACTGGCTCGCCAGCCTGACGCCGCTGAAAAAGTACATGCTCCGCGATCGCGATGATCTCGAGATCGTCTGAGGTGCAAAAATCAGATTCTTGCAAAATGATTCCCCGGCGCAGATGCTCTGCGCCGGGGAATTTTTGTGCGGCGTCTGGCGGCGCACATAAAAAACTGGTAATTCCGGCGGCGGCACGGACTGCATAGACTACCGGAATTTGCAGAAAATAGGGTTGCCGAAACGCAAAACAGAGCAAAGGAGTTTTCAGAATATGAAGGCAACCGGAATCGTGCGCCGGATCGACGACCTCGGCCGTGTGGTCATCCCCAAGGAGATCCGCCGCACCATGCGCATCCGCGAGGGTGACCCGCTGGAGATCTATACCGACACCGACGGGCAGGTCATCTTTAAGAAGTATTCCCCCATGGGCGAACTGTCCGAATTCGCCGCGCAGATCTGTGACGCGCTGCACAAGACCGCCGGCGGCATCGCCGCCGTGTGCGACCGCGACGCTGTCATCGCCGTGGCCGGCGGCGGCAAGCGCGAGCTGCTCGACCGGCGCATCAGCCGCGAGCTCGAAGAGCTCATGAGCACGCGCGGCCAGTACGCGGCCGATCACTGCACGCTGCCGGTCGTCGACACCGACGAGCGCTATGCCGTGGCGGTGGCCGCGCCCATCCTCTCCGAGGGCGACGTTCTTGGCTGCGTGCTGTTTGTCGCCGCGCACGGCGACGGCCCCGCCGGCGAGACGGAGCGCAAGCTCGCGCAGGCCGTGTCGAGCTTCCTCGGCAAGCAGATGGAGAGCTGAGCGCGGGGCGAACAACAGAAAAGCAAAGGCCGGCATAGCCCAGTAGCTATGCCGGCCTTTGCTGTTTTTGCGGGAAGCCGCCGCTGCGATCCGCAATGCGCTTTTACCACACCTGCCACCGGGCGACGAAGGCGTATAAGTAGCAGGCATAGGACAACACGCAGACCAGCGTGGCGAGCATATTCAGCGCGCGCTTCTTTGTCAGGATCGAAACGGCGAGCGGAACGGGGATCAGCGCGATCAGGTAGCGCGGCGCGCTCAAAAGCCAGGTCGCGCCGATCGCAATGGCAAAGTACGCAAGGAACCACGCCGTGTAGCTGGTGCGCATTTTCCTGCCCGCGAAAATCATGATGACCAGACTGCCGAAGCAGCTCATCAAGTTGGGCAGCCAGAGTCCAAGCAGCTCCTGGCTTTTCTGGCCATAGCAGCTTATTGCCATGCCCATTTGATAGGAGGCGGTGTTGAAAAACATGCCCGTATGCTGTCCCCAGTGCTTTCGCTGGTACACCATAAACTGAAACGGATTGCCCGAGACACGATAATTTATGTAGCAGTAAGCGGCAAATCCTGCCGGAATGAGCAGGAGCAGGACAAAGCGCAGCCACCAGTGGGCCGGCTTGCCCCGCTGCGCGCTTGCGCCGGAACTTCGCATGGACGCGATCAGCTCAAAAAACAGCGGCACGAACAGCGTCAGCCCCAACGAGCGGGTAAAGGCGGCTAGGCCGCCGAACAGACAGCCGACGGCCCACCGCCCCGTTCTGGCGAAATACATGCAGGCGGCACACAGCAGGAGAAACAGGCTCTCGCTCATCGGCGCGGTGAAGAAAAAACCACCGGGCAAAATGCAGAGATATTTTAACGTGCGGATCGCGTCTTTGTGGGGGAAATCCAATCTCAGCAGACGATAGAGGACGCATCCGGCGCCCGCAAACGACAGGGACGATACGATCAAGCCCGCGTACAAATAGTTGTTTACAAGGTGGTTCAGCAGGTGTACGACAATGGGATAGCCGGGAAGAAACACAAGCTGCACAAGCCTGTCCCAGTCGCCGTCTGACAGGTACCAGTCTTTTGCGATGTCCAAATAGTGCTGGCTGTCCGTGCACGTCCAAAACGCAAGGCCGTCCAGAAACGATTCCTGATGGCCCAACAGGATCCGCAGGCAATGTACAAGGAGAATGACCACTGCATTTACCGCGAGCAGGCTGACAAAGATCTTCAGCTCGATATGCTTTGGCGTGTCGCCGGGCAGGGCGGCGCTGTCAAGGGGCTCCGGCGCTGTGTCTTTCCCCCAAAAACGCATCCAATCAGGCACGAAGCGCAGACACACGACCGCGAACAATACCGTGCTCGTGAGAGCAGACAGGAATGCGGGGAGGCTGGTATCCGGTTTGCCGTGATACCACACACCGAACAAAGTGCCCAGGCAGAGCAATCCGATGGCGGAGATCCAAAATTCGGGTTTTTTGTAGATCTGTTTTCCCATTTTTGCATAAAAGATGACAGGGTCATGTCATGCCCCTGCAAAGTCCTTGTTTTTGTGTTTTTTGCGTATTATTTACAAAATCATACTATCATAGCGAATGCAAACTGTCAATGACCATTTCCCCGTCAGAATGCGCCGCGATGTCGCGGCTGCAAAAAAGACCTCCGGGCGCCCCCGGAGGTCTTTTGCTGCACGCGCAGCGAGTTATGGACACGTGCCCCGTACGCTGCAGGCCCGCGCCGCGATCACTGTGGCGGGATGAAATGATGCCATGCGGCGGAGAACAAAAAGGTAGATAATCCGTAAGAGAGATCAGATAAAAAGAGAAAAGAATTGATAAAAAAAGAGATGGGCAGATTGCGAAAAGGTTTCGATTTTTGCGTACGCAGACATCCCGACTTCACCAATGATACTTGCAGTTTAGCCTAGTGGCGCCGGAAAGTCAAGAGAAATCCACCGAATATTTGAAAATTCAGGGATTGTCAGGAAATTCACGCGCCTGGCAAATTTATGGCAAATCGAAAAGGATTGAACTCCGTCGGTTTCTGATGTAAAATAAAAAACAGATATCTGTGACAAAAGGAGGTACGGTGTATGACCGTATTGGTGACCGGCGGCATGGGCTACATCGGCAGCCACACGTGCGTGGAGCTGCTCGAACAGGGAATGGATGTCGTCGTGGTGGACAATCTTGTCAACAGCAACGCGGAGGCGGGCAAACGCGTCGAACAGATCACGGGGCGGCCGCTGACGTTTTATCAGATGGACGTGCGCGACCGCGCCGGACTTGACCGCATTTTCACCGAGCAGAAGATCGACTGTGTGATCCATTTCGCGGGGCTCAAGGCCGTGGGCGAGTCGGTGCAGATGCCGCTGGAATACTACGACAACAACCTCGGCTCGACGATCACGCTCTGCGAGGCGATGCGTGACCACGGCGTCAAGCAGATCATCTTCTCCTCGTCGGCGACGGTGTACTCCGGCGACAACGAGATGCCGCTCTATGAGACGTCCCGCACCGGCAACTGCACGAACCCCTACGGCTGGACGAAATATGTCTGCGAGCAGATCCTGCGCGACTATGTCGTGGCCGACCCGAGCTGGTCGGTCGTGCTGCTGCGCTACTTCAACCCCATCGGCGCGCATCCGAGCGGCCTCATCGGCGAGGATCCGCGCGGCGTGCCGAATAACCTCATGCCCTACATTTCGCAGACGGCCATCGGCCGCCGTGAATGCCTGAGCGTGTTCGGCGATGACTACGACACGCCGGACGGCACCGGCGTGCGCGATTACATCCACGTCATGGATCTCGCGCGCGGCCACGTCGCGGCGATCTCCTACATGGCGGATCACCCGGGCGAGAGTGTCTTTAACCTCGGCACCGGCAAGGGGTACAGCGTGCTCGAGATGGTGCACGCCTTCGAGGCGGCCAACCACGTGCACGTGCCGTACCGGATCGCGCCGCGCCGCGCGGGCGACCTGCCGACCGTGTATGCCTGCCCGGACAAGAGCGCGCGTATCCTCGGCTGGCACGCGCAGTATTCGCTGGAGGATATGTGCCGCGACAGTTGGAACTGGCAGACGCACAACCCCAACGGCTACGAAACTGCCTGACGGATCCACATTCCCGGGCCGGAGTCTTCCGGCCCGGGCTGTGCTGCGCCGCCTGCGGGCGGTGTTTTTTTGCGGCCTGAAAGGGCTGCGCTGTTCATAGAATGTGCAACAAAAATCGAATTGCTTATTGACAGCCTGTACTAGATGTTGTACGATATATCCGCTCGTGATACAAAATAAAGCGGTTTTTCACACAAAATGTTGTGTTTTTCATTCAGAGGGGGAGAAAGAGAGAAATGAAGATCATTAAGCGCAACGGCGCCGAGGCGACGTTTGATATCTCCAAGATCATCATGGCCATCACGAAGGCCAACGCCGCCGTCGAAGAGGGCGACCGCATGACGCCGCGGCAGATCCGGCGCATCGCCGAGAGCGTGGAGCTTGCCTGTCAGGAGCTGGGGCGCAGCGCCGCCGTGGAAGAGATCCAGGACATGGTCGAAAAGCAGATCATGGCGCACGGCGCGTTCGAGGTCGCCAAGGCCTACATCACGTATCGTTACACCCGCAGTCTGGTGCGCCGCGCCAATACGACCGACGACCGCATCCTGAGCCTGATCGAGTGCAACAACGAGGAAGCCAAGCAGGAAAACTCCAACAAGAACCCGATCGTCAACAGCACGCAGCGCGACTATATGGCCGGCGAGGTCAGCCGCGACATCACGAGCCGTCTCCTGCTGCCCAAGGACATCGTCGAGGCGCACGAGGAGGGCATCATCCACTTCCACGACGCCGACTATTATGCGCAGCACATGCACAACTGCGACCTTGTGAACCTTGAGGACATGCTCGAAAATGGCACGGTCATCACCGGCACGCTCATCGAGCGGCCGCACAGCTTCTCGACTGCGTGCAACATCGCCACGCAGATCATCGCGCAGGTTGCCTCCAACCAGTACGGCGGGCAGTCGATCTCGCTGACGCATCTGGCGCCGTTCGTGCAGGTCAGCCGTGAGCGCATCCGCCGCGAGGTCGCGGCCGAGATGCAGGCCATCGACGCGCACCCGAGCGAGGAAAAGCTGGCAGAGCTCGTCGAAAACCGCGTGCGCGAGGAGATCCGCCGCGGCGTGCAGACGATCCAGTATCAGGTCGTTACGCTGCTGACCACGAACGGTCAGGCGCCGTTCGTGACGGTGTTCATGTACCTTGGCGAGGCGAAAAACGAGCAGGAGCGCCACGATCTGGCCATGATTATCGAGGAGACGCTGCGCCAGCGCTATCAGGGTGTGAAAAATGAGAAGGGCGTCTGGGTCACGCCGGCGTTCCCGAAGCTCATTTACGTGCTCGAGGAGGACAACATCCACGAGGATTCGCCCTACTGGTACCTCACGGAGCTGGCCGCCCGCTGCACCGCCAAGCGCATGGTGCCGGACTACATCTCCGAGAAGAAGATGCTCGAGCTCAAGGTCGACAAAAACGGCGAGGGGCACTGCTACACCTGCATGGGCTGCCGCAGCTTCCTGACGCCGTACGTTGACGAAAACGGCAAGCCGAAGTACTACGGTCGCTTCAATCAGGGCGTCGTGACGATCAACCTGCCGGATGTGGCGCTGTCCTCCGGCGGCAACATGGACAAGTTCTGGAAGATCTTTGACGAGCGGCTCGAGCTGTGCCACCGCGCGCTCATGTGCCGCCACGAGCGGCTCAAGGGCACGCTCTCGGACGCTGCGCCCATCCTGTGGCAGTACGGCGCGCTCGCCCGCCTGAAAAAGGGCGAGCCGATCGACAAGCTCCTCTACGGCGGCTATTCGACCATCTCCCTCGGCTACGCGGGACTGTACGAGTGCGTCAAGTACATGACCGGCAAGTCCCACACCGACCCCTCGGCCACGCCGTTCGCGCTCGAGATCATGCAGCACATGAACGATGCCTGCGCCAAGTGGAAGCAGATGCACAACATCGACTTCAGCCTCTACGGCACGCCGCTGGAATCCACGACGTACAAGTTCGCCAAGTGCCTGCAAAAGCGCTTCGGCATCATCCCCGGCGTCACGGACAAGGGCTACATCACCAACAGCTACCACATCCATGTGACGGAAAACATCGACGCATTCAGCAAGCTGGCTTTCGAGTCGAAGTTCCAGGCGCTGTCGCCCGGCGGCGCGATCAGCTACGTCGAGGTGCCGAACATGCAGAACAACATCCCGGCCGTGCTTGAGGTCATGAAGTTCATTTACGACAACATCATGTACGCCGAGCTCAACACCAAGAGCGACTACTGCCAGGTCTGCGGCTACGACGGCGAGATCGAGATCGTCGAGCGTGACGGCAAGCTCATCTGGCGCTGCCCGAACTGCGGCAACACGGATCAGGACAAGATGAACGTGGCGCGCCGCACCTGCGGCTACATTGGCACCCAGTTCTGGAACCAGGGCCGCACGCAGGAGATCAAGGAGCGCGTGCTGCACCTGTAAGGCCGCGCAGACACAAAGACCCCGGCGGGCGTGTCCATGTGGCGCGCCCGCCGCTTGTGAGGAACTGCTATGCATTATGGAGAAATCAAAACCTGCGATATTGCCAATGGCGTCGGGGTGCGCGTGACGCTGTTTGTCTCCGGCTGCACGAACCACTGCTACAACTGCTTTCAGCCGCAGACGTGGGACTTCCACTACGGCAGGCCGTTTGACGCGGCGGCCGAGCAGACGATCTTCGACGAGCTGGAAAAGCCCTATATCCGCGGCCTGACCCTGCTCGGCGGCGACCCGTTCGAGCCGGAAAACCAGCGCGCGCTCGTGCCGTTTCTGCGCCGGGTGCGCGCGCGCTTCCCGGATAAGGACATCTGGGCGTATTCGGGCTTCACGCTCGACAAGGAACTCACCGTTGACGGCGCGCACCCGCGCTGCGAGGTCACGGACGAGATGCTGTCGCTCATCGACATCCTCGTCGACGGACGCTACGTCGATGCGCAGCGCAACATCAGCCTGCGTTTTCGCGGCTCGGAAAACCAGCGCATCATCGACATGAACCGAACCCGCGCGGCGGGGCACATTGTACTTTGGGAGGGCATGAACGGATGGAAGTGAAGATCCGGAAGCTGCGCCCCGGAGCCGTGACGCCCCGGCGCGGCAGCGCATATGCAGCGGGCTATGATCTCTATGCCTGCCCGGCGGACGGGCAGAGCGTCACCATCGCGCCGCACGGGACGGCCATGATCGGCACGGGGCTCGCCCTTGCCATCCCGGCGGGATATTTCGGCGGCGTGTTCGCGCGCAGCGGCCTTGCGTCCAGGCAGGGGCTGCGCCCGGCCAACTGCGTCGGCGTGATCGACGCCGACTACCGCGGCGAGTGCACCGTCGCGCTGCACAATGATACCGACGCGGCGCGTGTGATCGCGCCCGGCGACCGCATCGCCCAGCTCGTGATCCTGCCGTTTCTGGCGGCGGAGTTTTCGGAGGCGGACGCGCTCGATCAGACCGCGCGCGGTGCCGGCGGCTTTGGCAGCACCGGCCGGTAAACAGGCCGGAAAAGACCGATCCCCCGGAGTGTGGCTCCGGGGGATCGGTCTTTTTCTGTATTTAACGGTACGCGGCGAACTCGGGCGAAAACTCATTGAGCTTTTGCGACGAGTAGCGGCGGGTGTTGTCTTCGCACACGGGCAGCATCTGCGCGGTGAAGGCGGCGCAGTTGTTCCACTCGGCGGTCACGGCGTCGCTGTGCGCGGCGCGCAGATTATAGTGCGCCGTGAGATAATCGGCGAGATACGGTGTGAACTTCTCTGCGCCGAGAATGTTCAGGTGTTCGGCGTTGGCAAAGTCCATGAGCGGGTCGAGGCCGATGTCGTCGAGCTGCGTGTCGAAGTTCACGAAATCGTAGCCATACGCCTGCACGATGGCTTCGAGCTTGGCAAACACCGCGTCGCCGTTTTCGATGACGGTGCGGTGCGGGAAGCGGGCAAAGAGTACGTTTTCCAGGCCGAGCGCTTTTGCCGTCTCGCAGAAGGTGCGCAGCGACTGCTCGTTGAACGCATCGAGCTCCTGCTGGCGGACGGGGATCTCGTCCGTCTCGATCAGGAAGGACGAGAGGGACAAAAACGGCTTTGTATACGAGTAGCCCACGCTGCGAACCGCTTTTTGCTGCTGCAGGGATTCGCGCAGCAGCGCCCCGCCTTTCCAGTTTTCATGATATTTGAGCATCGGCAGATAATACGCCGACCGCTCCCCGGCCGGAATGCTCTCACGGATGGCTGCAATCTTCTCTGCTGACAGCGGCAGCGTGTCGAACCATTTGTGCTGCGCGGCGTCGGCGAGCTGCTCGCGCTCGTCGGCCGTGTAGAGAAAGCCGTTAACTTCCACGATGTACACACTGGGGCTCTGGCACCTGGCCGCCTCGCGGAGCATGGAGGGGTAGATCGTCCCCTGTGCGGCCGACACGGCCAGCGGATAGCTCGTGAAGCCGGCGTGCTGCCACGCCAGCGGCGCGCAGTAGTCGGTAAACGTCTCGCTCGCGCCGAGGATCATGACGTCGATGGAATTTTTTGGTTCCTTATGGAAGCTGCGGATATACTGCTGCTCCGTGGGGTCATTGACGGCCAGAATGCGCGAGAGCGCGCCATAGATCAGCGCGGCGACGAGCAGAAAGGCAATGACGCGCAGTGCGTTTTTTTGTTTGCTGTGGTTTGCTTTCATGGTGACCCCTTGCTGCCGGAAGCGCTCAGCGCCAGGCACGGAATTCCGGCGAGAATTCATTAAAATAGGATTTGGTATCCGCAGGCGTTTTTTGTTCGCAGACGGGCAGCATTTTGTGCACGAAGGCCGCACAGCGATCCCACTGGGCGGTGACGCGGTCACTGTGCGTACCGGACAGGTCGTAGTGCTCGGCGAGGTATTTGCCGAAGTAGTCCGTGAACCGCTCCATACCAAATACGTTCATGTGCTCCGTGTCGCAAAAATCGTGGTACCGGTCGAAGCCGAGCGCTTCGGCGTTCGTGTCCAGATCGAGGAACGGATAGCCGCAGTCCGCGATGACGCTCTGCATGCGCGGCAAAACGGTCGGGTCGGCCACCATGCTCCGGTGCGGGAAGCGCACGAAGAGCAGATTTTCCACACCGAGCGATTTGGCGTAGGCGCAAAAATCGCGCAGAGCCTGTTCGTTTGCGGCGCTCATGTCCACAAATTTCGGTTCCACGTCGTCCGTGTCGATCGTCGGAAAGACCTCCAGCCCCTTGGTCAGCGAATAGCCCGTGCGGTTCATGGCGAGGCGCTGCACCAGCGCGCCGCCCCAGACGCGCGGCGTGCGCCAGTTGTCGTGGTACTTTTCCAGGCGCAAAAAGTACGACATGCGCTCCGCTTTCGGCACGAGTGCGCGGATCGTGGCCAGCTTGTTGGCCGACATGGGTGTGTTGTCGAGCCACCGGCGCAGACTGGACGCAATATCCTGCTGATCAAAATCATACAGGAAAGCGTTGATTTCTACAACTATTATTTTTGGGTTTTGTCGACGAAGTGTTTCTGCGAGCATGGGACGGTACAGACATGCCGGCATGCTCGACACGGCCAGCGGGTAGCTCGTGAAGCCGTATTTTTCCCATGCCAGCGGCGCGCAGAAGCCGGTATACAGCTCGCTTGCACCGAGAAACACCACATCCAGAGAATTCTTCGGCTCCAGATAAAAGCCGTGGATGTGGTGCTGATCTGCGGGATTATTTACGCTCAGCACGTCGCTGCATGCGCCGTAGAGCAGCACGACTGCCAGTAGGAAGATGCCTGCGCGCAATGCGGTGGATTTGGAAGAAGAGATGTTTCTCATAGAATCAGACAGAATGCTTCCCATAGCGGGAAGGTGAAATCTTAAAACTGCATGTAGACAAATTCGGCCGCCTGCACGCCGGGGCCATATTTGCCCATGAGCACGACGGCGAACACGCCGCCGAGCAGCACGGCCCAGCGCAGCGGCAGGCTCTTTTCGTCCAGCATTTCGCGGATGGTGCGCTGCGAGCGCTCCTGAATGACGGAGGCAATGAAGATCACGATCGTGCCGAACAGCAGCACCGCCCAGTCATACTTCGTCAGCGGCAGGACGCTGAGCACGGCGCTCGGCCGCAGCTGCGACAGGTGCAGGTCGGTCACGGATTTGGCCATCATGGCCATGGCGGCGCGGAAATTATCGGCAATGTCAAAGTAATAGCCGATGAGCACGACCACGAACGTGCGCAGCATGGAAAAGACCTGATACCACGCGCTTTTGCGCTCAATGTGCAGTCCGGCGACGACCTTGTCCGACACCGGCTGCAGCAGCGTGGACACGAGGATGACCATGCCGTTCCAGAAGCCGAAGGCGACATACTTCCAGCTCGCGCCGTGCCAGATGCCGATGACGAGGAACGTGATGAGCGAGGCCACGGCCGTCGGCAGGACTTTGCCGATGTGGTTGCCGAGATGCTGCCTGGCGTGACGTCCCCAGTTGAGGAACGCTTTCGAGATCGACAGCGGGTAGAACAGATAGTTGCGCAGCCAGTCGCCGAGGGAGATGTGCCAGCGGTGCCAGTACTCGGTGAGCGTGCGCGAGAAATACGGCCGGCGGAAGTTTTCGCCCATGGTGATGCCGAACATCTGCGCCACGCCGCGCGAGATGTCGATGCCGCCGGAGAAGTCGGCATAGAGCTGCAGCGCGTACACGAGCGCGGCCAGCAGCACGTAGGTGCCGGCATAGTCGGTGTACGCCCCGGCGACGGTGTGGATCATGTTCACGGCGCGGTCGGCGATGACGAGCTTTTTGAAAAAGCCCCAGAGGATCAGCTCCGCACCATAGCGGATGTTGTCAAAGTTATATTTGTGCGCGTCATAGAGCTGGTGCGCCAGCTGGTCGTACACGCCGATCGGGCCCTGAATGATCTGCGGGAAGAAGGATACGAACAGCGCGAGCTTGCCGACATTGCGCTCGGCCGGGACCTTCTCGCGGTAGACGTCCAGCACATAGCCCATGGACTGGAACGTGTAAAACGAGATACCCAGCGGCAGCAGCAGCCCGATGTGGCCGAGCGAGACCGTCAGCCCCATGGACGCGAAGAGCGCGGCCACGGACTCGGCAAAGAAGTTATAGTATTTCAGCACGGCAAGGATGCCGAAGTTGAACACGAGGATGCCGATCATGAGCGCCTTGCGGCGGGACTTGCAGCGCTTTTTATACGCCTTGCGCTCCTCGCGCTCCCAGTCCTGCTTGTGCGCGGCGACGGTCTGCTCCATGCGTGCGGTCATGGCGTCCATGCCGCGGGCGCCGAAGTAGGTCGTGAGCGTCGTGATGACGATAAAGCCCATGTAGCGCAGGCACACGAACGCATAAAACGCATAGCTGCCGATGAGCAGCACTACCCACTGGAACCGTTTCGGCACCAGGTAGTACAGCACCAGCAGCGCGAGTACCAGCAGGTAAAATGACAGCGATGTCAGGGTCATTGTGTCTCCTCCAACGTCTGGCAGGTGTTGAGTGTGTCGGTCGCAAACCGGTCGCGCACGAGCGTGCAGCGCCCGTCGTGGTACAGCGCCACGCGCGGCATATCGCGCGAGAGAAACACGGCCACGCCCTCCGTCACGGAGTACGCGCCGCAGCGGCCGAGGGCGATCACATCGCCCACGTGCAGCGGCGGGAGCTGCGCCTCGCGCACCAGCACGTCGGCCGTTGTGCACAGGCTGCCGCAGAGCATCCATGGCTCGGCCGGCTCCGCGCTCTCGCGCAGGAGCGTCAGCGGCGGGGACTGCATGCCCATGAGCTGGCCGTCATACTTGACCTGGTGCATGCCGCCGTCGCACACGGCGTAATTTACGCCGAGGTTGCACTTGGCGTCGGCCACGCCGGTGAGAAACGTGCCGCACGGTGCGGCGAAAAAGCGCCCCATCTCGATCGTGAGCGGGTATTTTGCGCCGAAGGCGCGGATGTGCGCCGCCGCCGCGTCGAGCAGCGCGCCGTCGCGCGCCTCGGCATCGTCGCGGAAGCACTCGGCGTTCAGGCCGGGGCCGTATTCCACGTGCTGCGCCGTGAAGCCGTAGCGCTCGTGCAGCATGGTGAGGTATTCGTCCAGGTGCGCAAGCTCCTTTGCGATCACGGTGTCCTTGCGCTTTTGCGTGCCGGAAAAATAGTGGATGCCCACGATCGTCACGTTCGCAAACGCCGCGCGCCGCGCCACGAGATCGGCCAGCACGTCGGGGTCCATGCCGAACTGGCTGCCGGCGGTCAGGCGCGGCAGCACGCGCACGTGCTTCCCCTGCGCGGCCGCGGCGGCGCAGATGCGCTCGAAGTGCAGCGCACTCTCGGCCGTGAGCAGGTCGGCGCCCAGCGCGACGGCGTGCGCGATGTCGTCCGCGCCCTTGTTCACGCCGGAGTACAGGATGCGCTCCGGCGGGATGCCGAGCTTCTCGCAGATCGTCAGCTCGCCGGGGGAGCAGACCTCCACCCAGCGGAACACGTCCGGCAGGCCATGCAGCACGAAGGGATTGGCCTTCATGGAGTAGCACAGATTTACGTCAGAGCCGAACGCGGCGCGCACCTTTTGAGCGCGCGCCGTGAAGGCGTCCAGATCAAACAGATACAGCGGCGTGCCGTATTTCGCGGCCGCCGTTTGCAGTGCGGTTCTGTTCATCAGTCCTCGTCCTGCAGGCGCTGTACCATGGCCAGCAGACTTTTGGCGGAGTTGAAGTTCTCCGGCACGAGGTCCTTGGCGCCGATCTCGATATCAAACGCATCGTTGAGCGCCGCGACGAGCGACACGATGTCGAACGACTCGAGAATGTGATCGTCGATGAGGGCGGTCTCGGTCTCGAAATCCACGTCCGGGCGCAGATCGGTCAGAATGTCCATCAGTTCCTGTTCCATTTTAAGTATACCTCCTGAATATCGGTAAAGAGTGAGCAAAAATTAATGTACGGCCGCGGCGGTGATGCGCTCGGCCAGCGCGCGCATGTTCGTCTTGCCGTTGTCGAGCCGGGGCATGGCTTCGAGCTGCTCGATCTTGCGCGGCACCATGAAGCCCGGCAGGTCGGCGCGCAGGGCGATGGCAATGTCGCGCTTTGTGACGCCCTCGCCGGTGTAAAACAGCCAGATCTGCTCATGCGTCTGGTCATAGAGCGCGCAGGCGTCTTCCACGCCGGGCACCTTGGCCGCGGCGAGGTCGATCTCGCCGAGCTCCACGCGGTGGCCGAGATGCTTGACCTGCCGGTCCTTGCGGCCGTGGAACATGAGGTTGCCGTCGGGCGCGAAGTGACCAAGGTCGCCGGTTTTATAGATGCGCTCGTCATATGCGTGGTTGAGCGGGTTTTGCAGAAAGCTTTCGGCCGTTTTCTCGCGGCTGTTGTAATAGCCCAGCGCGAGGATGGGACCCTTGACGCAGATCTCGCCGATCTCGCCGTCGGGCACGGCCGCGTTGTCCTCCGAGAGGAGGAACACCTCGTAGTGCGGGTACGGCTTGCCGATCGGCAGCACGTCGGTGTCCGAGACCAGGCCGGGTACGACGTAATACGTGCACGAGGCGGTCGCCTCCGTCGGGCCGTACTGGTTGACGAACCGTGCCTCCGGCAGCGCGAGTTGCCACTGGCGCAGGCAGCTACACGGCATCACGGAGCCGGAAAAGCACACCTTGCGCAGGTGCTGCGGCGCGCTGCACGCAAATGCGCCGAGCGCAGCCGGCACCGTCAGCGCCGAGACGCTCCAGCCCACGGCCGTGACGCCCTTGTCGTTCATATAGTCAAACAGACGCGCCGGCGACATGAAAAGTTCCTTCGGGATGATGGCCGTCGTCGCGCCGAAGCGCAGCGGCAGATAAATGTCGCGCACGGCGGCGATGTAGTCGAGCGGGGACTGGTTGCCGAGGATGTCCGCGCGCGTGATGCCCATCACGCCGGCGTAGTCCTCAATGTAGCACATGAGCGAGTGCTGCGCCGTGATGACGCCCTTGGGCATGCCGGTCGAGCCGGAGGTGAAGATGATATACAGCGGGTCGAGCTCTCTGGCGCGCGCGCGGCAGTCAGCCAGCAGCTCCGCGTCCTCCGCGCCCTTGAGCAGCTCCTCCGCGATGAGGATCGTGCCGGTGAAGGCGAGCGTCTTTGCCTTGTCATAAAATGCACGCTGCACGATCATGAGATCGGTGTCCAGCGTGTGCAGGATCGAATTGAGCCGGTGCACGGGCATCGTCCCGTCCATCGGTGCGTAGCAGCAGCCGGCGTACACCGCGCCGAGAAATACGGCCGGGGTGTGTGCGTTGCGCCCGCTCATCACGGCAATGGGCGCCTTGCGCCCGCCGCGTAATTTTGCCACCGCCGTGCCGATGATGCGCGCCTCGCGCCGCACATCGGCAAAGGTCACCGCGCCGTCCTCGTCAAGAAAGGCGGGCTTGTCCGGACAGGCTGCGGCGGTGACTTCCAGCCAGTCGAGCACGTTTGTTTCCATGCGTGCAGCTCCTTTCTACATATTTTAATCCATAATCGGCAACCATCCTATCACCTTTCGGCCGTGAACACAAGCAAACAGTGACAGTTTTAAGAAAAGGTAAGATTTCTGCGCACCCGCGCTCCGCACTTGACGCACCCGCGGTCGGAAAGTACAATGGGTGCTGGATGACCGTACAGTTTTTCGTACAACAAAAGGGAAAGCTGTTTGATTTTTACAAAAACGCCGCTGGAAGTTCGTGTACAATACCCATATCGGTGTGCAAAAAATCGTGGTATCCTTTTGGTTAGTAAGCGCGATGGCTGAAGCGTGGCGGGAAACTCCGAGGCGTTCCCGCACCGGCGGCCGTGCGCGTCCCCGGTTCGGACAGGCTGCGCTTCGGAGGTCTGCCCTCCGGCCGGGATCAACAGGAGGGATGCCCGCGAAGGGGAAGGAAGAACGAAGATGTCAAAACAGGTTCAAAAAGTGTGCAATGCCGTCTCCACCGTGCTGGTGGTGCTGGTGGTCATTCTGGCGCTGCTTCTGGTGGGCGTTCGGCTGGTCGGTCTGCGGCCGATGTGCGTCCTGTCCGGCAGCATGGAGCCGACGTATCACACCGGCTCTCTGATCTATGTCAAGCCCTGTGCGCCCGAGGACGTGCAGGTCGGCGACGCGATCACGTTCGTACTCAATGAGGACTTGGATGTCGTCACGCACCGCGTGATCTCCATCGATGCGGAAAACGAGCATTTCTATACGCAGGGAGACGCGAACGACGCGCCCGACGGCGCACCGGTCTATTTCAAGAACCTCATCGGCCGCCCGGTGTTCACCATCCCGTATCTGGGCTATGTTTCGCACTGGATCTCCACCCCGCCGGGGATGTATCTGGCCATTGCCATCGCACTCATGCTGGTGATCCTGGTGTTTTTGCCGGACATGCTGCGCAAGGCAGCGGCTGCGGACGCGCGGGATGCCGCCCGCCGCCAACAGCGGACAGAAAACACCGGCACAACAGCGCGCGATGCCAAGCCGCGCGGCGGCGCGGAAGAAACGTAAAACATCCGCATTATTTTTGCCAAGTCATGCCATTGATTTGGCAGATAGACAACGTTTTTTGCGAAAATGTTGAGCAGCACAGCGGAGAGTAAGGAGGAATACGATGAGAAAAAAGACCCTGACGATCGCCATCGCGTTGGTTCTGGTCGTGGCGCTGGCTGTCGGTGCGACGTATGCGTACCTGACGGCCACGACGAATACGCTCACCAATACGTTCACGGTCGGCAAGACGATGGAGGATCCGAAGAGCAACTTCATCCTCAAAGAGCACAAGGTCGCATATGACCCGGCGGTCGGCGTTTATAAGTACGTGGATGCGTCTGGCAGCTATGTCGATGCGGCTGCGGCGGAAGAGGTTGCGGACAACACGTACGATTCCGTTGCGCCGGGTATGGTCGTGGCGAAGGATCCGTTCGTGCGCATCCAGGCGCCGGTGGAGACGCCGTCGTATCTGTTTGTGGAAGTCTATGGCGACACGACCGGCCTGCAGTACGCACTGGCCGACGGCTGGCAGCCGGTGCAGCTCACGAAGGCGGCACCGAACGGCGGCACGGTCTATGCGTATCAGACCACCCTGGCCGGCAGCGGCGCCGTGAACACCTACCCGATCCTGAAGGGCGATCAGGTCACGGTGGATCGGATGACCGCGCTGTCTGCCGACGCCAGTCTGAAATTCAGCGCTTACCTGTGCCAGAGCACCGGCTTTGGCGGTGCCGCAGCGGCGTTTGACGCCTGCTTCGGCAAGTAAAGATCCCTTTGCGTTTCCCTGGCGCGGCGCGCGCCGACAAACTGAAGAAGGAGAATGCTACATATGAAAAAGAAATCGATCCTTGTGGCTGCCATCGCAGTCATGCTCGTCGCGGCGCTGGTCGTCGGCGGAACGCTCGCGTACTTCACGGACAAGTCCGAAGTGCAAGACAACGTCTTCACGGTCGGCAATGTAAAGATCGGCATCCGCGAAGTGTTCGATAAAGACTCTGCCGTCCTCATTCCCGGCAAGGATATCAACAAGGACGTTTTTGTAAAGAATACCGGTGCGCAGGATGCTTACGTCCGTGTGCATATTGCCATCCCCTCCGCGCTGGATGATGGCGATCCCAGCTTCGTCGCGGCGCACAACTTCCTGCACTTTAACTTTACGAATGCTTCTGTTGCCGCCGGCCAGTGGAGCTGGATCCCCCGTATGACGGACGGTGAAGGCTATCTCGGCAACGGGGCCGGCAACTGGAACTTCTATACCACGACCGTTGATGGCGTTGATTACAACGTTTACGTCGTGACCTATCGCTCGATCCTTCCTGCCGGCAAGGAAACGCAAACGCAGGCGCTGGATAAAGTTTATCTTGACAGATCCGTTGATGCCGTGCAGGGCGACGATGGTTCCTGCACTTACAAGGACGACAAGGGCAATTCGATCACGCTCGGCGCGGAAGACAACGTTAAGGTTCTGGTCGTCGCCGAAGGCGTTCAGGCTGAGGGCTTCAATAATGCCTACACTGCTCTGAACACTGCGTTTGGCACGCCTGGCACTGCGAAATACGTTTCCCCGTTCAACAAGTAATTCCCCAACATTTTGACTCCGATGGGGCGGCGCTGCGCGCCGCCCCGGTCGGAGTGGTTCCGCCCGGGCGCGGGCGGCGGCACGGCACGGCCGCTGCCGGCGCGCGGACGGAAATCCCACAAACATTCCCGCCTGCGCCCGTCCGGGCGCAGCGCGCGGGAACATCTCGGTACACGGAAGCGACCCTTCAGGGAGAAAGGTGGTTTGTGCATGAAGAAAAAATGGACCATCGCGGCGGTCATTGTCCTGACGGTGGCCTTACTTGCGGCGGGCACATGGGCGTACTTCTCGGCGACCGGCCGGGCGGACAACGTCATCACGATGGGCTCGGTCAAGCTCACCCTGCACGACGAGGACGGCGGCGGCGCGGCATTTACGACCGCGCGCGTCATGCCCGGCAGCGTCGTGAACAAAGTGGTGTATGTGGAGAATGTCGGCACGGGCGCGTTTTACACCCGCGTGAAGATCACGCCCGAGATCATCAACGCCGCCAACGAGAGCGTGCCGCTCGACCCGAGCGAGCGCCTGCTGGTGCTGGATCTGAACGAAACGGACTGGACGCCCGGTGCGGACGGATACTATTATTATAAGCACGCGGTCGCGCCCGGCGCGGAGACGGCCAAGCTCTTTGAGCACGTCACGTTCAGCAAGGACATGGGCAACGCCTATCAGGGCGCCGCGGTGCACATTTATGTGACGGCCGAGGCCGTCCAGACGGCGAACCTGGAAAAGTACGGCGCAGTCGACGTGTGGAACCATGTCGGAACGGTCGAAGCGAGCACCTCGAGCACGCAGATCGACCCGATCCCGGGCGCCTGAGAAAGGAGGACGTGATATGAAAAAACGCATGATCTCGCTCGTCCTCTGTGCGGTCATGCTGCTGAGCATGGGCGTGTTCATGGGCGCCGGCGTCACGCAGGATGCGGCAGAAGCCGCGGGCGAAGTGCCGCAGACGGCGGTGTTCACGGAGGCGGGGCCGTTCCGGCCGGCCGTTTCCGTGCGGCCGCAGCCGCTGCGCGCCGCAGCCGACCGCGCGGCCGGCGGCGACGGTCTGGAGCTGAGCAAGGAAGTTACGGCAAACGGCAGCGGCTATACCGTGCATCTCGAAGCGTACACGACCGGTCAGGTCACAACGACGACCTCGATCGCACCGTGTGACATCGTGCTCGTGCTCGACCAGTCCGGCTCGATGGCCTTTAACTTCAGCGGCAAGAGCACGCGCGATGACAGCGCGCGCCGCCAGTATGCCATGAAGCAGGCCGTGAACACGTTCATTGAAGCGGTGGCGGATAAGTATAACGCGGAAAAGTCCGATCACCGGATCGCGGTCGTGACTTTCGGCACGAACGCTTCCACGCTGATGGACTGGACGCTCGTGACCCCGGCCGAAACGGACACGGCGGAAAGCCCGTCCGGCGAGACCGCGCTCAAGGCCAAGATCAACGGCCTCCCGTCGGAGCCGGAGGGCGCGACGAATGTCGCCGACGGCATGCGGAGTGCGCAGACGCTCATGCAGGGCGACAGCGGCTACACCGGTACCAACGCGAAACGCCAGAAGGTCGTGATCCTGTTCACGGACGGTGTGCCGACGCAGCAGAGCGATTTTGACACGACGGTCGCCAACGGCGCCATCCAGTCGGCCAAGGCGCTCAAGGACGCCGGCGCGACGGTCTATTCCGTCGGCATTTTCAACGGCGCGAATCCGGAGCAGCTCTACGGCGGCAGCGGCTTCAGCTACAACAGCAACGGCCAGGTCGGAAGCTACTGGGCCAGCTTTAGCTGGTGGGGGATCGGAGACGTCAAGAACTATGACATCCCGGCCGGAAACCGCTTTTTGAACTACATCTCCGGCAACTTCCCGGATGCGACGGAGATCGGCATCCAGCCGTTCGATTCCAGCTTCATCGGCATCGGCTTTTATGGCTGGCAGATCACCAGAAATTTTGCCCGCGAGCAGTCCAACTACTACCTGACGGCGAACGATTCCGCCTCGCTGAGCAAGATCTTTACCACGATCAGCGAGAACATCGGCAGCGCCAACATCGACCTCGGCGCGCAGACGGTCGTGAAAGACGTCGTGACGCCGTACTTCACCCTGCCGGAGGACGCGGGAGACATCCGGCTGTACACGGTCGATTATAACGGTACGGCGTTCGCGGCGGACCGGCAGCCGGCCGGCGGCAAAGTCAAGGCGGCCATCGACCCCGCGACCCGCGCGGTCCAGGTGACCGGGTTTGACTTCAACCAATACTACATCGCCGACAAGCAGCACAACGGTACATTCGGCAAAAAGCTGATCATCGAGTTTGACGTTTCCGTGCGCGACGGCTTCCTCGGTGGCAATCGGGTTCCGACGAACGGCGATACGTCCGGTGTCTATACGGACAAGGGCGCGTCGGTCAAGATGTTCCCGGTTCCGGTGCAGGATCTGGACGTGGTGCCCATCACCCCGGCGGCGGACGATCAGATTATCTGTCTCGGCCAGTCGGCGGATCTGGAGCAGCTCGTGAAGATCGACACGACGCCGTTTGACGAGGTGAACAATGCGCTCGTCACGACGAAATATACCGTGAGGGACGCGGCTGAAAATGTGCTCGGCACCTATACGATCGCGGCGGGGCAAACCTCCGGCGCCTGGACGTGGACGAACGCAGAAACCGGCAGCCGTGTTGCTCCGACGGCGGACACGGTCTATACCGTGACCTGCACCGTCGCGCCCACGCAGGCCGGCACCTGCCAGGCCAAGTCCGAGACGGCCGCGTTCCACGTCTATGTCCGTGCCTGCACCCTGACCATCGCCAAGGAAGTGGCGGGCGAAGGCGCGAACGCAGATCAGACGTTCGTCTTCCGCATCAAGGACGCGAAAGGCAATCTTGTGACATCCGTGGTGCTCAAGGCGGGCGAGCACAGAACCGTCTCCGGTCTGGCGCTCGGCACCTACACCGTCTCCGAGGACACGAACTGGTCATGGAGCTATACCGCGGATGACAACAACCAGCAGGCCGTGCTCACGGCGGAAGCGCCGAACGGCGCGGTCACGTTCCACAATACGTACCGGCCGCACACCTGGCTCACAAGTCTGGCAGAGGCCGTCAACACATGGGTCAGCGGCACGCAGAGCACCCAAAGGTGAGGAGGGATGCACATGAAACGTATTTTTCACGGTTCCGGCGGGAGAAAAGCCGCGCTCATCCTCTCCCTGTGCCTGATCCTCGCGCTGGCGGCCGGGGCAACGGTCGCCTACCTGCATGCGCAGACCGACCGGGTGGCCAACACGTTTAAGATGGCAGAGCCCGGCAGCAAGATCGTTGAGGACTTCGACGGTACGCAGAAAAGATCCATTCAGGTTCAAAACACCGGCACGGCCACGTCCTATGTCCGCGTCAAGCTGGTCATGAACTGGGTGGATGAAAAGAGCGGCAATGTCTCCGCTGCGCCGGTGAACATCACGCCGTCGATCACGAGCGACTGGTTCGAGCAGAACGGCATTTACTACTGCAGGCAGACGGTCGCACCGAAGGCGCGCTCGGCGGAGCTGCTGGCGCATGCCATCACACAGGGGACCGCGCCGGAAGGCTGTCACCTCGAGGTGACCGTCCTGGCCGAGAGCATTCAGGCCGCACCCGGCGACGCCGTGCAGACGTCCTGGGGCGTGCGGGTCAATGCCGACGGCAGCCTGAGCCCGGCGGACGCATCGTAAGGAGGGCAGCGGAATGAAACACAAGAAGCTGACCATGGTCGTCGCCCTCGTGCTGGTGGTCGCGCTGGCTGCCGGACTGGGCATCTGGGCAGTCAATGCGGAGTCGATCCCCACCGTCACGTACTATGACGGGTCGGACGGCACGGACGCGCACTTCACATTTACGAACACGGGCGCGGGCTCAGACACGAACCTGTTCCCGAACTTCTCGGACTGCATGCCCGGCGACGAGCTCACGCAGACCATCCGCGTGCAGGCCGACAGCAAAAACGGCGTGCAGGGCGCAAAGATCTATCTGCGCGCCGAGACCGACGGGGATGCCTCTGCCAAGGACGGCACCGCCATCTCCTACAACGATGTGCTGGAGTACATCAGCATGACCGTGTCGAAAAATGGCATCGTGCTTGCCTCCTCCAAGACGGCCAAGCTCTTTACCGAGCTGGACGCGGCCGAGGGCATGAAAAACAACGTCCTCGTGGCAGAGGTTTACCCGAAGGGCGAGCCGCAGAATCTGGACGTGACGATCAGCGTGGATCCCGCCATGGGAAACGCCTTCCAGGAAGCGGCCGCGCACATCACATTCGTGTTCTCCGTTGAGGACAACGAGCTTCCGCCGCCGCCGCTGGAGCGCAAGAAGCACGAGGCGTATGTCGCCGGCTACCCGGACGGCACCGTCCGACCCGGCAACCCCATCACGCGCGCCGAGGTTGCGACGATCTTCTTCTGCCTGCTGCAGGATGACACCCGCGAGGTGGTCTGGAGCACGAAGTATTCGTACCCCGACGTGGAGCCGCACACCTGGTACAGTGACCGCGTTGCAACGATGACGAATGCCGGTGTGATGGCGGGCTATCCAGACGGCACGTTCGGCCCCTCCAGACACATCACGCGCGCAGAGTTTGCGACGGTTGCGGTGCGGTTTTTCCACGCGCCGGAGGTTTCGGGCGATGCGTTCTCCGACATTTCCGGCAGTTGGGCGCGCGGCTTTATCAACCGCGCGGCCGCACTGGGGCTGATCAGCGGCTACCCGGACGGCACCTTCCGTCCGGAGCAGGAGATCACCCGCGCCGAGGTCATGACGATCATCAACAACGTCCTGTTCCGCACGCCGGACAAGGAGCATTTCCTCCCGGATATGGTCACCTGGCCGGACAACCCGGACACGCCGGGCAACTGGTCCTATGAGGCGGTGCAGGAGGCCACGAACAGCCACGATTACAAGCGTGTGGACAACAAGTCGCCCGAGACGTGGACGAAGATCACGAAGATGCGCGACTGGTCCGCGGTCGCCATCGAGCTGGCGCGCAAATACCCCGACCGGTAAGTGCGCCGGCATCGCAGAGCCCATAAAAATTGTGCACCCCCTGTGCAGCCGCACAGGGGGTGCTTTTGCGCTATGGACAGAAAAAGCGCCCCGGCGGCTGCCGGGGCGCTTGATGGTGGTGCGTATGTGCTTTCATGGGATGCGCGGCGCATAGTGTGCCATCGGGGCGCGGCCGCGCGCTCAGCCCAGATACTGCTTATCGTAGTTGTTCTGGATGCAGGAGATGACCTTCGTGATGACGGTGTTGAACGGGGTGGGCACGCCCAGCCGCTCGCCGTAGCGCGCGATGGCGCCGTTGAGCACGGAGATTTCCGTCTGGCGCTGGTGCAGCACGGCGTCCTGCGCCATGGACGGGTAGTAGTTGCCGAGATTGGCGACGATGTTCGGCTCCTCCTTCTCCATGAGCGGCCAGAGATCGCCGATGCCGAGCGCCTGCGCGACGGCGCAGCCCTCTTTCCACACGTGCATGACGATATCGTGGCCATAGGGGTCGGCGAACGTCTCCTTCACCTTCAGGCGCATGACGGCGCTCACGCCGTTGTAGCCGCTGTTGGCGATGACTTTCTTCCAGATGTACGGGCGCACATCGGCATCAAAGCTCGCGTTGCAGCCGCCCGCCCGGAAGCACGCCTCGAGCGCTTTGCCGGCGGCGTCGGCCTTCGGGTTGTTGCGCACGGCGCCGAAGTGCATCTGGATGCCCTTTTCCGGCTTGCTCACGCACACGCCGGGGCCGGCCAGCTCCGTGCCGATCAGGCCGCTGCCGTAGAGGATGCGGTCGGTGTCGACAAACTGCGCGAGCACCTCGTCGTTGCCGAGGCCGTTTTGCAGCGAGACGACGACCGTTTCCGGTCCGATGCAGGGCATGGTATCGGCCATGACGTCGACGGTCTGCGTGGCCTTGACCATGAGGATGACGATGTCCATGGTGCCGATGTCGTGCGCGGTGGCGCTCGTGTGGAAGCCCGTCAGGACTTCCTCGCCCTCCGGCGTGCGGAAGACGAGGCCATCTGCCGCAATCTTGTCCATGTGCGCTTTGTATTTATCGACGAGCCAGAGCTCGGCGCCGCCCTTGCGCAGGTAGGCGGCGAACACGCTGCCGGCAGCGCCGGAGCCGATCATTGCAATTTTCATGCGTTTGCCTCCTTAGCGAACTGCCGGCCGGTTGTTGGCCGGCCGGCAGAGAAGATCCTGGGGTATGGAATTACTTCAGGTACTGCTTGTCGTAGTTGCCCTGGATGCAGCGCACGACCTGGGACAGAACCTTGCACACCGGGGTGTCGATGCCGAGCTGCTCGCCGTACTCCGCGATCTTGCCGTTGAGCACGTCGATCTCGGTCTGGCGGTGGTTGAAGAGCATGTCCTGGCACATGGACGGATAGTAGTCCGCGATGTTGGTGACGATGTCCTTGTGATCGTGGGCGATGAACTCATCGGCGTCCATCGGCACGCCCTTGGCGGTCGCAACCGCGCAGGTCTCACGGATGACGCTGTGGAACAGCCACTGGCCGAACGGATCCGCCTCGACCTCGCCGATCTTCAGACGCAGAACCGCGCACACGGTGTTGACGGTGGCGTTCACGCAGACCTTTTTCCAGATGAACTTGTAGATGTTGTTGTCGGTGCCCGGCTCGCCGTCGCGCCAGTAAGCGTCGCAGCCGCCGTCACGGTAGCACTTGAGCATCTCGGCGCAGGCCGCGTCGTTGAGCTCCGAGCGGACCGCACCGCCGAAGTTCATCTGCACGCCGCCGGCCGGGGTGGACACGCAGTGTGCGGGTTCGGGCAGCGCCGTGCCCAGCACGCCGGAGCCAATGATGCAGCGCTCTTTCGGGAAGACCTTGAAGAGATTGTCATCGTTGCCGAGGCCGTTGATGAGGGAAACGGCGACGGTCGTGTCACCGATAACGGGCATGGAGTCCTGAATGGCCTGCTCGAGCTGGGTCGCCTTGGTCATGTAGATGATGACGTCGACCTTGCCCTCCGCCGCGGCCGCGTCAGCGGCGCTGGTGTAGGTGCGGAAGCCCTTGAGCTGGTAATCGTAATCCTTGTAGCCGCCGTCTTCTTCCTGATGGATGGTGAAGTGCATGCCTTCCTCGGCGACCTTCTTCATGTGCGCCTCGTAACGGTCGATGAGGATGATGTCCGCACCGCCCTTACGCAGGTAAGAAGCGAAGACGCTGCCGGCAGCGCCGGAACCATACATTGCAAATTTCATAACTTTTTCTCTCCTTTTCTGATGTTCTGATGCGATATCTTCGGCCGCCGCAGGCGGATGCCTGGCGGCGGATTACCGAACGGGGTTGGTGAGGGTGCCGATGCCCTCGATGCTGCACGCGACCACGTCGCCCGGGTGCAGCCATTTCGGCGGATCAAAGCCCATGCCCACGCCCGCGGGCGTGCCCATGGAGATGATCGTGCCGGGCTGGAGCGTCATGCCCCGGCTAAGCTCGGCGATCACATACGGCACGTGGAAGATCATGAGATCGGTCGTGCTGTCCTGCCGGAGCTCGCCGTTGACGCGGCTCTGGATCCGCCAGGGCTTGCGCACGTCGAATTCTTCCGGCGTGACAATCCACGGCCCCATCGGTGTGAAACCGTCAAGGCTCTTGCCGCGGTACCACTGCTTGTGCTGGTTCTGGATCGTGCGGGCGCTCACGTCATTTAAAATAGTGTAGCCGAACACGTAGTCCAGCGCGTCCGCCTCGCTGACGTTGTACGCCGGCCGGCCGATGACGACGGCCAGCTCCGCCTCATAGTCGAGGTCGGCGACGAGGTCGTCGTGGCTGTCGATGTCGCCGCCGGGGGCGACGGCCTCGTTCACGCGCTTGGAAAAGTAGATCGGGAACGTGTCCGGCGCCTTGACACCCTTGCCGGCGACGGCCTCGCTCTCTTTGGCGTGGTCAAAATAATTGATGCCCAGGCAGATCACGTCCTGCACCGGGCGGGGGATGGGTGCGAGCAGCCGCACACTGTCCAGCGGCAGAGCGGCGCTGCGCAGCACGGCGGCGGTATCCAGCACCGGCCAGATGCCGATAAGTGTCTGCATGTCCGCACAGCCCGGCACGGGATGCACGGCGGTGCCGGCCGCGTTGACCAGGCCGACGGCGCTGCGGCCGTCTTTTTCAAATGTAACGATCTTCATAATCGACGCCGGATCCTTCCAAAAAACGGCAAAACACCGTGAATGGGTACGCAAAAATGCTGGTTAAAAATTCATCAATATGCGCTTCCGTCGGGCGTCGATGTATGTCAAAAATGTGCCAATCTCGCGCGACGACGCTTCGACAGGAAATTTGCGCTCCCAGCGTTGTTATGATAGCACGAAAGTGTAGGCACCGCAACTGTTTTCTTTCTGTCAATGCGCCAAAATCACGCAAAATTTAGTAAAAACGCCAGAACCAGAGTGCATAAAAATGCGTGCAAGATTTTGTGCAACTCGACAATTTTCAGAAAATGACTGAAAAATATTGGGGATTGGAAGAGGCTGTTATTGACTTTTGCGTGTGAGAGGATTATTAATTTACTATCCTGAATTGTTAACGGCTTGTTCACAATTTAACACAAGGACGTGGATTTCGAGTCCTGCCCCGGTTAGTAGGAGAGCACGAGGCGGGATTGAAATAAAGAGCATCCGAGAGAAAAAGTAAAAAAGAGCAAAAGAGAGAGGTAAAAAATGGATAACAAAAAGCTCAAGAGCAGCTGGGCAGCCGCCTTTACCGTGGCGTCTGTCTGGTTCGGTACCCACGTGGGCGCCGGCTTCGCAACCGGCAACCAGGTCGTGAACTACTTTGTCCAGTATGGCTGGACCGCGGCGATCTTCCCGCTGCTGGCCATGGGCATTCTGGCCGTCGTCATGTACATCATGATGAAGTTCGCCAAGCTCAGCGGTTTCGACAACTACAAGGACACCTATCGTGCCCTGTATCCGAAGCCGTGGATGGAGATCTTCTTTGAGGTCTTCTACATCATCATCATCCTCGCGGCAGTCGCTTCCTGCGTTGACGGCGCCGGCGGCATCGTCAAGAGCCTGATCGACCTGCCCGACATCATCTGCAACCTCGTCATCATCGCCCTGCTGATCCTTCTGTCGATCTTCGGCGTTGACCTGATCATCAAGGCTTCTACCGTTCTTTCCACCGCGATCCTGATCGTCACTGCGATCTTGGTCATCATGGGCTTCGTCGTTCCGATCGACGCCGTTGCGCAGGAGCTGGCCACCGAGAACGCCGCTTATGCGACCATCCCGGCCATCGCGGACGTCACCTCCCAGAAGGGCCTCGAGGGCGTCTGGCGCGGCGTGTTCGTGTACGCTGCGTTCCAGTGCGTGTCCGTCCCGGCCATGATCGCTGCTTCCACCGAGCTGACCCACAAGGGCGTCAAGCGTGCCAGCATCCTTGGCTGGCTCATGAACGGCGGCGCGCTCGCCGCTTCCGGCGCCATGCTGCTGCGCTGGTACCCGATCCTCACCGCCATCAAGGGCGTTGGTGTTGACACCGTTGCCAGCATTGCCGCCCGCCACATCGGCGATGTCATGAAGCTCCCCAACCAGAGCGTCGTCACCCTCATGGGCAGCGGCTACACCTGGCTGTTCGTCGTGTACACCATCCTGCTGTTCTGCGCGTTCGTGTCCACGTCCGTCACGCTCGTCTACTCCATGATCCAGCGCTTTGAGGGTCACTGCTTCCCGAAGGCCATCAAGAGCAAGGCTGTGCGCAGCGTCATCGTCGGCCTGGTCGTGATCGGCCTGTGCTATGCAGTTTCCCTGCTCGGCCTGTCGACCATCATCTCCAAGATCTACGGTTATGACGGCTACTACGCGCTGATCGTCGTTGTGCTCCCGGCGTTTATCTGGGGCATCCCGAAGATCAAGAAGCTGTCTGCCGAGAAGAAGGCAGAGCTGTCGGAGTGATCTGACCAAGGCGCAACTCTCCAGCGTCCCAATTTGAAAAACTGATCGCTGCGTTTGCAGCGTCAGCGTCATAGAGAGGCAACCCCGCGGGCATTCGCCCGCGGGGTTGTCGCTGCTTTGCGGCAAGTCAACGGCGGCAGCGCGACGGGATAGCGCCGCGGGGGAGCCCGAGGGGGCAAGACCCGCCTCGGGTGTGATCGACCGCGGATCACAGCGGCGAGACCGCCCCAGAACAGCCGGAAGCTGCGCCCGCGGCCGGACTGCGTGCATAAATCGCGTGTGCCAGCCGCCGCGTGCGGCGTGCAAAAAACACCCCGTGGATACAAGTCCACGGGGTGTGATCGTATTATTACAGGCAGTACTCATTTCCAGCGCCAGGTGAACGGCACAAACAGCAGCAGCAGCGGGAAGATCTCCAGACGGCCGAGCAGCATACAGATCATGAGCACGATCTTGCTCAGCGGCGAGAAGATGGCAAAGCTTCCGGTCGGTCCGACAAGGGAGAGCCCCGGCCCGACGTTGGACAGGCACGAGAGTGCGGCGGTGAAGTTCGTCGTGAAGTCCAGCCCGTCGAGCGACACGATCAGCCCCGCAATGAGCAGGATGATGATATAGAACGTGAAATACGTCAGCGCGTTGTAGACGGTCTGACTGTCGACCGGTTTACCATCGAGCCGGACCTCTTCAATGCAGCGGGGGCGCAGCATTTTCTTGACCTCGATCGTGCAGGACTTGAACAGCAGCATCACGCGCGAGACTTTCAGACCGCCGGCGGTGCTGCCGGCGCAGCCGCCGACAAACATCAGCAGCACGAGCAGGAACTTGGAGTATTCCGGCCAGAGATTGAAGTCCGCGGTGGCAAAGCCTGTCGTAGAGATGATCGATGTGACCTGGAAGAACGAATAGCGCAGCGCATGGCCGACGCCGCCGTAGAGATTGCGGATGTCAACTGCGATCGTGATGACGGAAAAGGCGATCACACCGAGGAACCAGCGCAGCTCCTCGTTGCGCAGCGCGGTGCGGATGTTGCCGAGCAGAATGAGGTAATACAGGCTGAAGTTGGCGCCGAAGAGCATCATGAACACGCCCACGACGATGTCGATATAGGCGCTGTTATAGTAGCCGATGCTCAGCGCGCGCGTGGACAGGCCGCCGGTGCCGGCCGTGGCGAACGCGTGCAGCAGCGCGTCGTAAAAGCTCATGCCGCCGGCCAGCAGCAGCGCGGTCTCAACGAGTGTGAGCGCGATATACAGCAGGTAGAGGATCGAAGCGGTCTTGCGGATGCGCGGCACGAGCTTGCCGACCGTCGGGCCGGGGACCTCGGCGCGCATGATGTGCATCGACCGGTTGCCGCTCATGGGCAGCACGGCCAGCACGAACACGAGAATGCCCATGCCGCCGATCCAGTGTGTGAACAGCCGCCAGAACATACCGCCGCGCGTCATGCTCTCCGGCGATGTGACGACGCTGGCACCGGTTGTGGTCAGGCCCGAGATCGTCTCGAACAGGGCGTCGATGTAGTTCGGAATGTCACCGGTGAGCACGAACAGCAGGGCGCCGAACAGCGACATGGCGATCCACGACAGGCCGACGATCAGAAAACCGTCGCGCGCGGTGATACCGCCGGATTTGGCGCGCACGCGCCACATGACCAGCCCGATACCGCCGGTGACGGCAATCGTGATCAGAAACGGGACCGGAGATTCATCATAGACCAAGGCTGCAATCATCGGCAGGAGCATCAGTGCGGCCTCGATGCACAGCACGCGGCCGACGACCTGCCCGATCATTCGAAAATTCATGGTTTTGCCCTCTTTATGCTTTCGTTATCCGAATACGGTATTATACGCCGGTTTGTCCGGTTTGGGAAGCCCCCGGCGCTCAGAACATGCCAAGAGATTTGAACAGAAACACCCATAGGAACATGGTCAGCATGCTCGCGGCCGAGGTCACGACAACGATATCGCCCGCGAGCTCGGCGTCACCGCCCATTTGCTGCGCCATGGTGAAGGAGTTGACCGCGTTCGGCGAGGCAAAGATGCCGAGCAGCGACACGAATGCCACATCGCGGAAGCCCAGCAGTGCGCCCAGCCCCAGAAACAGCGCCGGCGAGACGATCAGCTTGCCGATGGACACGGCGGTCAGCTCGCGGCGGTATTTTTTCAGGCCGGAAAACTGGAAGAACGCGCCGAGCAGAAACAGCTGCAGGGGCGAGGCAATGCCACTGATATTTTTGACCGTCTGCTCAATGACATACGGCAGACGGATGCCCAGCAGCAGCGTGAGTACGCCGAGCACGGACGCGATCACGAGCGGGTTTTTCACGATCTGGCCGAGGACGTGCAGCGGCTTCGGCTTCTGGCCGCGGAACACCTCGAGCACGACGATCGCCAGCATGTTGAAGATCGGCACGATGACCGCGATCATGATCGAGACCGTGCCGAGCTGATCGGCGCCGACGAGCGCCGTCGCCACCGGGATGCCCATGATGACGTAGTTGCTGCGGAAGATGCCCTGGATCACCACGCCGCGGCGGGCGGGATCCTTTTCCGTGAGCAGCGCGTAGCCGACGGCGAGCGCAAACGTGAGCAGCACGCCGCCCACGGCATATGCCATCAGCAGCGGGTTGACGGAGCCGGACAGATCCGAGCAATATACATTATAATAAAGCAGACAGGGCAGAAAAATACGGAAGGCGATCTTGTTGATATCAGAGATCTCCTTCTCGTGGATCCAGCCCAGAGCACGCGCGCCGTAGCCGAGTGCCATGACAAAGAACATCGGCAGGATCGCGTTCACGGAAATTACAAAATCCCCCATATTCACACCATCTCCGGAAATCGAAAAATCATATAAAATCAATGAAAAAAGGAGAATCAGCGCCAAAACGCGTTGGTTTTCAGTTTACTCCCTGCGAAAGCAAAAAGCAAGTGCCCCGGTTGCCGCGCTGCGCGGAACGTGGTATAATCGCAGCATCTTGATGGATTTTGACCCGGGAGGTGCGGAGGGATGACGATCGAACAGGCGATGGCGCTGATGCAAGGCGTCGCGTGGCGCGGTTCCCGGCCGGGGCTGGCACGCGTGCGCGAGCTGCTGCACCGGCTGGGCGACCCGCAGGACGGGCTGCAGTTCGTGCACATCGCGGGCACGAACGGCAAGGGCAGCACGGCGGCGATGCTTGCCTCGATCCTGCGCTCGGCGGGCTATCGCACGGGGCTGTTCACGTCGCCGTATCTCGAACGGTTTGCCGAGCGCATGCAGGTCGATGGCACGCCGGTGCCGGACGCGGAGTTTGCCGCCGTGTGCGACGTGCTGCAGCCGTGCGTCGCCGCCATGGACGACCCGCCGACGGAGTTTGAGCTCGTGACGGCGGCGGCCATGCTGTGGTTCCGGCGGCGGGGGTGCGATGTCGTGGTGCTGGAGGTCGGTCTCGGCGGCCGGCTCGATGCGACGAATGTCATCGCCGCGCCGGCATGCGCCGTCATCACGAACATCGGCCTTGACCATACGGAGATCCTCGGCGATACGCTCGGGCAGATCGCGCGCGAGAAGGCGGGCATTTTGAAGCCCGGCACGCACGCCGTCAGCTATCCGCAGGTGCCGGAGGTGCGCGGCGTACTGCGCGATGTGTGCGCGCAGCGGGGCATCCCGCTCACGGAGGCGGATGCGGCCGCCATCGTGCCGCTGACCGACGGCGTGGACGGGCAGACCTTTGCCTACCGCGGCGCGGAGTACACGCTGCCGCTGCTCGGCACGCACCAGCTATGCAACGTGGCCGTCGCCCTCGAAGCGGTGGGGGTGCTGCGCGCGCGCGGCTGGCGCATCCCGGATGCGGCCGTGCACGCGGGGCTGGCGCAGGTGCGCTGGCCGGCGCGGTTCGAGCTGCTGCGGCGCAGGCCGTGGTTCGTGCTCGACGGCGGACACAACCCGCAGTGCGCACAGACGGTCGCGGACAACCTCGCGCGCTATTTTCCCGGCCGGCGCATCACGCTGCTCGTGGGCGTGCTGGCGGACAAGGACTACCCCGCCATGTTCGCCGCGCTCGACGGGCAGGCGGCGGCGTACATCGCCGCGACGCCGGACTCTGCCCGCGCGCTGCCGGCGGCGGAGCTGGGAGCGTATCTGCAGCGATTCGGAAAACCGGTGACGGTCTGCCCCGATCCCGCGCAGGCGGCGGCGCTTGCGCTGGCGCAGGCCGGGCCGGAGGAAGTTATCTGCGCGGTCGGCTCGCTGTATATGGCGGGCGCGATCCGCGCGTATCTGCGGAGGGACAGCGATGAGAATTCTGGGCATTGATTACGGCGACGCGCGCATCGGGCTCGCGCTCTCGGACGCCTCGGCCACGCTCTGCGGCCGGGCGTGGACGCTCACGGAGTGGAACCTCGACCGGGCGGTCGACACGATCGCGGACGTGGTGCGCACCGAGGGTGTGGAGCGCATCGTGCTCGGCCTGCCGAAAAATATGGACGGCACCGAGGGGCCGCGCGCGGAAAAGAGCCGGGCCGTTGCGCAGCGGCTCACGGACGCGACGGGGCTCGAGGTCGTGCTCTGGGACGAGCGGCGCAGCTCCATCGAGGCGCACGGCATCCTGCACGCCAACGGCCGCAGGGAAAAAAAGCACCGCCAGACGGTCGATGCCGTGGCGGCGAGTCTGATCCTGGAGGGCTACCTCGGCACGCTGCGCTGAGGCGGGAGGCGAGACGATGCGAAAGAGAAACATCGCGGCGCTGCTGCTCGCGGTGCTGCTGCTCACGGGGCTGACCGGCTGCGCGCAGCGCGGCAGCACGGCGGGCGTGGCGCTCGTCGCGGATGCGTCGGAGCGGTTTTCGCCCGAGGAGATCGACAGCGCGATGGATGCGGCCATGCACGCGTTTCACCGCGGGCGCAGCGGCTGCGTCATGGTGCGCCTGGCGTACAACGATGCGTACCAGACGTGCTGGCTGGCCGGCGCGGGCGCGGCGGACGACGGCGGCACCATCGTCCTGCTGGCGAGCATATATGCCCGCGACCCGGGCAGGCACAGCGGCCTGACTGCGGGCGAGACCTATGCCAACTGGCCCTTCGTGCTCGAGCGGCGCGGCAGCGGCTGGCACGTGGTCAGCAGCGGATACGGAGGATAGAACAAGGGCGGACGCCAAACGGCGTCCGCCCTTGCTTTGTTCACATTTCTTCGACGGCCAATACATCCGGCAGCGCGGCCAGACTGTTGCGCAGGTCGCCCGGCCGGAGCGGGGTGCGGCTGTGGATGGGGATGAGCGCGCAGTAGTGGTGCGGCGCGTCGGGGGCGTCGGTGTCCGCAATGCGGCTGATCTCCAGATTGTTGATCTGAACGCGGCGCTCGCGCAGCAGGGTGAGCACGGACTCCATGCACACGGCGTGCACGTACTCGATGTAGAGCGTGAGGTCGGTGTTCTTGCTCGTGAGCTTGAACTCCAGCCGGATGAGCACCAGCTCGACCACGAGCACGACGAGCGTGGCAAAGACCGCGCACTCGATATAGCCCGCGCCGCAGGCGAGGCCGATGATGGCCGCGGCCCAGAGGCCGGCGGCGGTGGTCAGCCCCTTGACGCGCTTGTCGCGCGTGACGATGATCGTACCGGCGCCGATGAAGCCGATGCCGGAGATGACCTGCGCGCCGAGGCGCGCAACGTCGGTAAACAGGTGCAGGGAGAGCAGCAGGTACTGGCTCGTGAGCGTCGTGATGGCGGCGCCGAGGCAGATGAGGATGTGCGTGCGGAAGCCCGCAGGGCGGCGCTTCGTCTCGCGCTCGGCGCCGATCACGCCGCCGCAGACGACGGCCAGCGTCAGCCGGACGAGAATGGCCCAGAAGCTCAGGGTGCGGATGGGGTCAAAACAATGCAGCATGGCACAGCCTCCTTTCTCAGATCTCTTCGATGAGGATCACGCCGTCGAGCGCCGACAGCTCCGCCAGCAGCTCGGGATGGTCGCGCCGGTCGGGCAGCACGGCGCTGAACTGGCACAGGAAGTTCGGCAGCGCGGCCGAACCGCTGCGGTTGACCTCGAAGTCAAAAATGCGCACGCCCTGCGCGTGCAGGTACCCTACAACGGTGCCGAGCTTTTCCATGCTCTCGATCTCGAGGCTGATGTTCATGTGGTGTGCGCGGCGGGTCATGCGCCGCTCGAGCGGCGGCAGCGCGTACATACACGCGATCATGAAGAGCATGCTGATGAACGCGCAGGCATAAAACCCCGCGCCGATGGCAAGGCCCAGACACGCGCTCGCCCAGAGTCCGGCGGCGGTGGTCAGACCCTTGACCTGCTGGCGGGCGGTGATGATGATCGTGCCCGCGCCGAGAAAGCCGATGCCCTTTGCGGCCTCGGCGCCGAAGCGCGACACGTCCTGCGTCGCGCCGATGCTCTCGGCGAGCGCGCGCCACGGGCCGTGGAGCATCTGGTCGAGCTGCAGGCTCAGCAGCACGGTGAGCGTCGCGCCGAGCGCCGTGAGCATGTAGGTGCGGAAGCCGGCGGGGCGGTTTTTGCGCTCGCGCTCAAGCCCGATCAGCCCACCGCAGAGCACGGCGAGGACGATGCGCAGCATCATCGTGACGATATTCAGTTGGCTCAGATACGCGGCTGCGGATGCCATGGCCTGTGCCTCCTCCTGTCAGATGCCGGTGCTGCGCGGCTTGCCGGTGCTGCCGCGCACGATCAGCCGGCTGCGGTATTCCACGCGGTTGATCGGCTGGTCGTCCCGGTCGTTCGGCCCGCCCTCAATGCGCTCGAGCAGCAGATTGAAGGCGCTCTTGCCGTGATTGAACGTGTAGTTTTCCACACTCGTGAGCTGGATGCGCTGGTAGCCCGAGCTCGTGACGTTGTCAAAGCCGCAGAGGCTGAAATCCTCCGGCACGCGGTAGCCCTCGCGCACGAGCGCGTCGAGCACGCCGTAGGCCACCATGTCGTTGATGGCGACGATGCCGGTGATCTTGTCGTTGCGCAGGCACTTGTAGGCCAGCTCCATGCCCGAGCGGTACTCGAGGTCGGGCGTGGAGATCTCTGCCTCGAGCGAATTGACGTGCGAGCAGATGGTCACACTGCCCTCCGGACACCATAGGCGGTAGGCCTCCTGCAGGCCCTGGGCGCGGCGCATGCGGGAGATGTGGTGCTCGTTGAGCGCCGTGGACAGATAGGCGATGCGCTTGTGGCCGAGGCCGATGAGGTGCTTGGCCACGAGCTGCGCGGCACCGAAGTTGTCGACGTCCACGGTGTCGATGCCGAAATCGGCCACGCGGTCGCCGACGGCGACGACGGGCAGGCGGCGGCTGAGTTCGCACGCCTTGGCCGGCTGGGTCGGCGTCATGGCAAAGATGATGCCGGCGACGCGTGTGAAATCCAGCGAGTCGAGCAGGTGGCTCTCCGTGCGGGGATTCCAATAGGTGTTGTAGATCGCGGTCTGGTAGCCGGCCGCACTGGCCGCCGCGTCGATGCCGGAGATCATCATCGTGTGATAGGGGTTGGAGACGGACGGCGAGAGAATGGCGATCTGTCTGCCCGAGCAGCGAGCCGACGGCGTGCGGTAGCCGATCCGCTCCGCCTCAGCCAGAACGCTCGCCACGCGCTGGGAAGAAAACCGCTCGAGCGATTTGCCGTTGAGGATCATGGAGACGCTCGCGGTCGAAACGCCGGTCGCCTCTGCGATGTCGCGCAGGGTGGGTTTGCTGCTCATAGGCACCTCCGGTGGCAACACGAGGAGAGACTTCGTGTTGAAAAATTAAGCATTTTTCAGCGAAAAAAGGGCGCTTCGCCTTTGCAGTTTCACCAATTTCCAAGAGGAGTATATAGCGAAAACAGAAAAAAGGCAAGCAAAATTTCCGTTCATGTTGACGGCATCGCACAAAAATGTTACCATTTTTCACAGAGAGCCGTTAAAATGACGGAGAAAAATTCAACGCTTTTTAAGCAGAAAGGAACTACCTTGAAGAAATTTGTTGCTATGCTTCTTGCGCTGGTCATGGTGCTGGCACTGTGCGCCTGCGGCAGCAACGGCGATAAGGCCGCTGCCGACAACAACGGGGATTACCACCTCACGCTCAAACTTAGCCACGTGTTCGCTCCGACTGAGCAGCTCACGATCGAGATGCAGCAGGTCGCCCAGCGCATCAAGGAGCGCACCAACGGCGCCATCGAGATCCAGTGCTACGACTCCAGCCAGCTCGCCGTCTATAAGGACAACATCGAGCAGGTCGTCAACGGCGCCGACTGGATCGCCTGCGAAGACCCCTCCTACCTCGCCGACTACGACATCGACTTTGAAGCACTCATCGGCCCCATGATGTACAACAGCATCGACGAGTACTCCTACGTCTGCCAGTCCGATCTGGTAAAGGATATGTGCCAGAAGCTCGAAGATAACTACGGCATCCATGTGCTCGCGCTCGACTTCAACGTCGGCATGCGCTGCATGCAGACCAACAAGGTCATCAAGACCCCCGCTGACCTCAAGGGCATGAAGATCCGCGTGCCCAACAGCTCCATGTACATCAACTGCCTCACGGCCATGGGCGCCACGCCCACTGGCATGCCGTTCTCCGAGACGATCTCCGCCGTGCAGCAGGGCGTCATTGACGGTCTGGAGGGCAACATGAACGCTTACTCCACCAACGGCAGCGCTGAGGTGTGCAAGAACATGTCCCTGACCAACCACCTTGTCGGCACCTGCGGCGCCTACATCAGCACCAAGGTCTGGAACAGCATTCCGGAAGAGTACCGCACCATCATCCAGGAAGAGTTCACCAAGGGCGCTAAGGAACTGACCGACTTCACCAACGCCTCCTTTGCCGAGACGAAGGCCAAGCTCGAGAAGGAGCAGGGCTGCTCGTTCAACGAGGTCGACGTCGATGCGTTCCGCGCCGCTGTGCAGCCGGAGTTTGACCGCATGGTCAAGGAGGACGGCGTGACGCCCACCTTCTATGAGCAGGCGCAGGCCATCCTCGCCGAGTACCGCCAGGCCAACAAGTGAGCGCTGCGCGCTGACGGACGGCCGGCAAACCAATACCGGCTTCTTGTGCCGGGTGTCCCGCACATGCTGCCGGACACCCGGCATTGCTGAGCAAAGCCACAGAAAGCAGAGGAAAGCAAATTTGAAAAATGCACTGAAAAATTTTGACGGGGTCATCGCGGGCGCGATGATGATCGTAACGATCCTGCTCGTCATCGTCAACGTGATCACGCGAAAACTGTTTAACTATATCATCATCTGGAGCGAGGAGATTGCCACCTCCTGCTTCGTGTACTCGGTGTTCATCGGCGCGGCCTATGCCTACCGCAAGCACCAGCACGTCGGCGTCGATCTGCTCGTGGAGCGGCTGCCGGCCGGCGCGCGCAGGGTCGTGCATCTGATCACCAACGCCCTGCTCGTGATCATCAACGGCTACATCACGGTGCTCAGCGTGCAGTTTATCCAGTCGTCCTGGATCAAGCGCATGCCGATCACAAAGCTGCCGTCCTCCGCGGTCAGCACGGCGCTGGTCATCGGCTTCGGCCTGATGACGATCTACTCGCTCGTCATTTTCATCAAAGACCTCAAGAGCGGCAACAAACTTGACGGGGAGGTGGACGCATGAGCACGTTCCTTTCGATCCTGCCGATCATCATCGCGCTCGTGCTGTATTTCACGGGCATCCCGATCGCCTACGCGCTCTTTGCCGCGGCGCTGACCTACTTCGGTTTTATTGACACGACGACCGTGCCGTACCTGCTGATGCAGAAGTTCATCACGTCCACGCAGTCGTTCCCGTTCCTCGCGATCCCGTTTTTCATCATGTGCGGGTCGATCATGAACTACGGCGGCATCAGCGCGCGGCTCATGGACTTTGCCGACGCGCTCACCGGGCATCTGCCCGGCGGCCTTGCGCAGATCAACGTCCTGCTGAGCATGCTCATGGGCGGCTGCTCCGGCTCGGCCAACGCCGACGCCGCCATGGAGTGCAAGCTGCTCGTGCCCGAGATGGAAAAGCGCGGCTACGGCAAGGGCTTTTCCGCTGCGATCACGGCGGCGTCCTCGTGCGTCACGCCCATCATCCCGCCCGGGATCAACCTCATCGTCTACGGCCTGATCGCCGGCGCATCCGTCGGTCAGCTCTTTGCTGCCGGCTACATCCCCGGCCTGCTCATGGCTGTGACGCTGATGATCGCCGTGGCGATCATCTCCAAAAAGCGCGGCTACGCGCCGTCCCGTCCCCGCCGCGCGACGCTCGGCGAGATCGGCCGGCAGGCTCTCAAGTCCTTCTGGGCGCTGTTTTTCCCGCTGGGCATCATCATGGGCATGCGCTTTGGCATCTTCACGCCGACGGAAGCCGGCGGTGTGGGCGTGCTCTACTGCCTGATCGTGGGTAAGTTCGTCTACAAGGGCCTGCGCAAGGAGCACTTCGTCCCCATCCTGCGCGAGACCATCTCCGGCACCGCCACCGTCATGCTCATTATCGTGTCGGCGACCGTGTTCGGCTACTACCTCAACTGGGAGAACATCCCAACCATGCTGCTCAACGCCGTGACGAGCTTTGCCAGCAACAAGTTCCTCGTGCTGCTGGTCATGAACGTTGTGCTGCTCATCGTCGGCATGTTCCTCGAGGGTGGTGCGGCGCTCATCATCCTCGCTCCGCTCATGGTGCCGATCGTGAAGGCTGCCGGCATCGACCTGGTGCACTTCGGCATCGTGTGCAACGTCAACATTATGATCGGCGGCCTGACTCCGCCGTTCGGCTCCATGATGTTCACCTGCGTGTCCATCACGGGCTGCAAGATGCAGGAGTTTATCAAGGAGTGCGTGCCGTTTATCATCGCGCTGCTCATTGCATTGCTGCTGCTGACGTACATTCCGGGTATCTCGATGCTGATACCGAATCTCATTTACTAAGGGAGACTATGGCATGAAAGTTATGGCACACCGCGGGTACAGCGGTGCTTATCCTGAAAACACGATGCTCTCGTTCCGCGAGGCGGTCAAGGTCGGCTGTGACGCGATCGAGATGGACGTGCATGAAACGCGCGACGGGCGCCTCGTCGTCATCCACGACGAGCGGCTCGACCGCACGACCGACGGCTCCGGCCGCATCTGCGACTATACGTTTGCCGAGCTGCAGCAGTTCAACGCTGCCAAGCTTTACGCGGGCAAGTATGCGCCCGAGCACATCCCGTCGTTCGACGAGTATTGCGAGTGGGCCTCCGGCGAGTCCGTCGGCCACAACATCGAGATCAAGACCGACAAGATCTACTACCACGACATTGAGCGCAAGATCTGGGCGACCATCGAGCGCTACGGTCTGGAAAAGAAGGTCATGTTCTCGTCGTTCAACCACATCTCGCTGCGCAAGATCCTCGAGATCAGCGGCAACGCGGTCGAGGTCGGCGCGCTCGTGCTCGAGGACAGCATCGGCGGCTTCCCCGGCTACTACTGCCAGCAGGCGGGCTTTGCCTGCTACCACGCGCCGATCGAGATCCTCACGGACGAGAACGTGCGCGATTGCAAGGAGCACGGCGTGAAGATGAACATCTGGACCGTCAACGACATGGCCGGTCTGGAGCAGCTCCACCGCTGGGGCTGCGAGGGCATCATCACGAACTTCCCCGGCGTGGCGAGCGGCTGGCTGCGCGCGCAGGGTGAGTGAGCCGGACGCGGCGGAAACAAACGACAGATAAGAGAAAAGAGACGGCGCCCCCGAAGCATCTGCTCCGGGGGCGCTTTGCCTGTCCGCAGCGGCAGCGGCGGGCGCCCGGTCAGGCGCACCGCCGCGCGGCGGCATGAAAAGATCCCTCCGGCAACCGCATAGCCGGAGGGATCTCTTTTGTCGGGTCAGGGGATCAGATCTTCATGCAGACGTCCCACGCACGCCAGATGACGGTGCGCAGGTTGCCGATGGCCACGCAGTCGCCCACGCGGTGGACCTGCTTGTTGTCCTTGCCGCCGACCGGGGTCGGGATGAAGCCGACGCCGTTGACCACGTTGTCGCACGCGACGAAGGTGCTCTCGCCGGTCTTGACGTTCTTGACGGTGCAGCCCGTGTCCGTGATCTCGGTGACGGTGGACTCGAGGTAGGTCGGCACCTTGTGGTACTCCATCGCGTCACGCAGGAAGGAGGTGTTGGCAAGGCAGGTGGCCTGTGCCGCGACGAGGTCGTTCGCGTACTCGACGATGATGGGGTGCTTGCCCTGAAGGACAAGGTCATACGCCGCTTCGCAGGACGACTGGCCGCCGCCGATGAACAGGACCTTGTCGCCGACTTCCTTCTTGTCCTTGAGCAGCTCGGTGAACGTGAGCGTCTTCTCAAAGCCGGGGATCGACGGCATGGTGCGCGGGATGGAGCCGCTGGCGACGATGATCTCGTCAAAGCCGCGCAGGGTACCGATGTCCGTGACCTCGGTGTTCAGGCGCACGTCGATGCCCTCCTTGGCGACCTCGTTGAGGTACCAGCGGATGAGCTCCTTGTCGTTTTCCTTGAAGCTCATCGCGGATGCGGTGAGGAACAGGCCGCCGAGCTCGTTGGACTTTTCAAAGATCACGGGGGTGTGGCCGCGCTGCTTGAGCACGAGCGCGCACTCCATGCCGCCGATGCCGCCGCCGATGATGGCGACCTTCTTCGGATTCTTCGTCGGGACGATCTTGTACTTGTTGTGCTGCATGGTCGTCGGGTTCAGGGCGCAGCGAGCCAGGTGCAGGGAGTCGTCCATGCTCTGGAGGTTCGCGGTGCCTTTGTACTTCGACATGTTGAAGCAGCCGTTGTGGCAGCGGATGCAGGGCTTGATCTCGTCCTCGTGGCCGCTCTGGATCTTGTGGATCCACTCGTGGTCAACGAGGTTCTGGCGCGCGATGGCCACGGCGTCGAGACGGCCGGCGGCGATCTCTTCGGCGGCCTTCACGGGATCCATACGGCCGGCGCAGACGACCGGGCGGCTCGTGAACTTCTTGATGTGCTCGACATACTCCAGGTTGCAGTTGTCGGGCATGTACTGCGGCGGATGTGCCCAGTACCAGGCGTCGTAGGTGCCGTTGTCGCAGTTGAACATGTCGTAGCCCGCGTCCTCGAGGTACTTGACGGCCTTCTCGGACTCGGCCATGTCGCGGCCGAACTCGACGAAGTCGGTCTCGTACGGCATGGCGCCCTTGCCCCACGCCTTGGTCTTGGACACGACGGAGTAGCGCAGCGACACCGGGAAGTCGACGCCGGCCTGGCGCTTGATCTCCTGCACGATCTCGACCGGGAAGCGGAAGCGGTTCTCGAACGAGCCGCCGTACTGGTCGGTGCGGTGGTTCCAGTTGGCCATGGTGAACTGGTCAAGCAGATAGCCCTCGTGCACGGCGTGGATCTCCACACCGTCGACACCGGCGGCGCGCAGCTTCTTGGCAGTCTGGCCGAAGGCGTAGACCATGTCCTGGATCTCCTTGACCGTCAGCGGGCGGGACATGACGTCCTCCTTCCAGCGGTTCGGCACCTCGGACGCGGAGGCGCAGATGTACTGCACGTCCACGATCGGGCTTGCGATCTTGTTGAGGACGTTGTTCTTGGCCAGCTTCGTCATCCAGCCGTTGATGGCCATGGAGCGGCCCATGCCGGCGGCGAGCTGGATGAACAGCTTCGCGCCCGTCTTATGGAACTCGACCATGTACTCCTTGAGCTGCTTGAACATCTGGTCGTTCTGGTACAGCCACTTGCGGCCGGGGATGCCCAGCGGGTCGCGGATGCACTGCATGCCGGGCAGGATCAGACCCACGCCGTCCTGCGCGCGGTTGAGCAGGAAGTAAGCGGCTTCCTTGTCGAAGTGGTTCGGCTCCATCCAGCCGAACAGGGACGTGCCGCCCATGGAGCACTGGACAATGCGGTTTTTGATCTCCACATTGCCGATCTTCCAGGGCGTGAACAATGCGTTGTACTTCTCGTTCATGTAATATGCTCCTTCTATTTTTTTAGGTCTCAGCAGACCCGGGTTCACATGGTTCCGGGACGTGGATCTCCCGGATGGTGAAGTCCTTGCCGGACAGCACCGTCTTGTTGAAGCTGTTGCAGTTCGGGCAATGACCCTTGCACGCGACGACATTGAAGATCTCGTCGCAGTCGTCGCACTCGGCCATGCCGGGCACGATGTTGACGATGAGCTTCGTGTCTGCAAATGGCGTGCCCTTGACGACCGTCGGATAGATCTGCTCGACATACTGCGGGATGACGAGCGACAGCTCGCCGCAGTCGGCCACGATCTCCGAGACATGGTCGACGCCCTTTGCCGCCGCGTAGTCGGCGACGGTCCGGATCATTGCGCGCACGACGCCGATCTCATGCATGGCGGCGTCCTCAGTGCTGCAGCTTCTTGCGCACGAAGCGGCGGCCGGCGGCGGGCGCGTTGCTCGCAGCCGTCAGCAGGGTGCGGAAATAGCCGCGGCCGTGCGTGTCGTTGACCTTTTCGAGATGGATGGCGTCAAACTTGCACTTGGTCGTGCAGATGCCGCAGCCGACGCACTGGTCTTCATTGAGCACCACGGTGCCGCAGCCGAGGCAGCGCCCGGCCTCACAGTGGAGCTGCGCGTCGCTGAGCAGACCGTCTTTTGCCGCCTGTCGGGGCGCGGACTCCAGCTCGTCGATCACAACGGCAACGCTGCTGCGCGCCAGCGGCTTATAATCCCGCTTGTCGCGGCCGATCACAAAGCTCTGGTTGCTGTGCACGAAGCGGTGGATCGAGATCGCGGCCTCGCGGCCCTCGGCGATCGCGCGCGCGATGTCGTGCGCACCGGTCGCGGCGCCGCCGGCAAAGACGTCAGCCTCGCCAGTCTGGCGGGTCACGGTGTCGGCGCCGACAAAGCCGTCATCGTTCAGGCACACGCCGGATCCGGCGGTGAAGGCGTCCGCCGCCGGAACGTAGCCCTCGGCGGAGAAGACCGTGTCCGCTGCGAGCTCCTCAGTCTTGTCACCGTGCAGGCTGCGGATCGCCACCGCGCCGTCGCGGATCTCCTGCACAGCGAACGGCGCGCGGAACGCGATGCCTTCCTTCTTGGCCTCGGAGATGTCCGCCCGGATCGCTTCGGCGACGACGGTCACGCTTGCAGCGCCGCCCTTGCGCGCGGCGCGCGCACAGTCAACGGCTTCTTTCCCGCCGCCGAGCACGACGACGCTGCCCTTGACGGTGTGCCGTTTCCGGTGCAGGTATTTGCGCGCGTCCACGGTGCCGGCCGGCGCGTCTTTGCTCTGCTTCCCGGCGCCGATGCCGAGGAAGAACGCCCGGTAGCCCTCGGCGCGCAGCGCGTCGAGCGTCGTGTCCTTGCCGACTTCCACGCCGGTCCGGAACTCCACGCCCATGCGCGCGAGCACGTCGATCTCGGCGGCATAGGCCTTGCGGTCGAGGCGGAAGGACGGAATGAGCGTCGCCGGTGCGCCGCCGAGCACGGTGTCCTTTTCCAGCACGGTCACGGGGTAGCCCTGCTGCCGGAGGAAATAGGCGCAGCTCAGGCCGGCGGGGCCGGCGCCGATGACGGCGATCTTTTCCGTGTGGGGGATGCCGGTCGGATTTTTCACCGGCGGCAAAATGACCTTGCCGGCGTCCAGCTCGCGGCGGACGAGCGTCCTGCACACATCGGCAATGGCGACGGCGGCATCGATCTGGTTGCGGGTGCAGACTTTTTCGCACTGGCGGCTGCACACGCTGCCGCACAGCTCCGGGAACGGTGTGGCCTGCCGGATGAGCTCCGCGGCGTCGTCATATCTGCCGACGGCGAGAAGCTGCAGGCAGCCCTGCACCGGGATGTTCAGCGGGCACACGGCCTTGCACGGCGCGGTGCCGCTGGGCATGACGTCCGAGCGGTTCGTGCGGAAGTCCGGGTCATAGCTCCGGCGGTCGTAGGGCACGCTGCGGTCGGTGTCATAGGTATCGGAAATGTGCGGATCGGTCGTGCAGCGCTTCTGGCCGAGCTTGAGGGCGTTGGTCTGGCAATTTTCGACGCACTGGCCGCAGGCGACGCACTTTTCCTTGTCCACGCGGGCGATGTAGTTCGAGCGGATGGCGCGCGGCGTGCGGAACAGCTCCTCGATGCGCAGCGCGAAGCACGAGCAGCCGCAGCAGTTGCAGATGGCGGTCGCGTCCTCAAAGCCGGGCGTCTGGTTGATCTCATGCACGAGACCGTTGTCCTCGGCGCGCCGGAGGATCTCATAGGCTTCTTCCTTGGTGATGAGCCGGTGATAGCCCTGCTCGGAATAGCAGACGGCATTGTCGTTGAGGTACATGCACATGTCCTCTTCGAGGTGGCCGCAGCCCTCGCCCATGAGGCGGCGGGCCCGGCGGCACGAGCACGGGCCGACGCTGATGGCCGTCGCATTTTCGATGAGCGTCTTGAGCTCGTCATAGGACGCCGTGCGCGTGTCGTTCTCGATCGCGCTCATGACCGGCATGACGCGCATCGGGCACATGCCGAGCGTGCCGTTGTCGAGCATCGGCGCGAGCATCTCGAGCCGGCGGCGGGTGTATGCCTCAAAGCTCTCGCCGAGCACGGGATACTTGTCGCACTGCTCGCGGTTGGCGAGGATGCCCTCCATGATACCCGGCACCCAGATGGGGTAGAAGTAGCAGCGCTTGCCGTCGACATAGCGGTAGCGCACCGCGCCGGTCTTGGTGAGCTTGTCGAGCTGCGTCTGCGTGTATTCCACGCTCTGCTTTGCACGCTTGGCTACGTCCTCCACGGTGCGGTTGGTCTCCAGACGCAGGTGCATCATGATCGCACACATCTCATCATCGATGATCGGCTCGAGGATCTTGTACTCGGGGTCGTTGTACGTGATGCCGGTGTACGTCATGCTCTCAAGACTGATCTTCGTGGCCAGTTTGAGAATATTCGGTCGTTTTGCCATGCCTTTTCCTCCTTCAATGTCGGAAATTATTTAAAAGGTATTCCCTGTCCCTTTTTCTCCCGGAAGCGGCGCTGCAAATGCGCGCGTGAACTGCTCGCACAGCGCGTCGATGCGCGCGTGCCCGTCGAGCTCGTGCACGCTCGGCACGCCGACGGACATACGCTGGATGACGCCGAGGATCGCGTCGTAGGCATTATAATAGAGCATTTTGACATCGGCGACGGGATCCACCGTTCCGTCGGCGAGGCCGTGGCGGATGGCTGCCGCGATCGGGCCGGGTGCGACCTCATAGCGCTCCGGCGGACGGTTGACGACCGCGTGCTGCCGCCCCGCGTTGCACAGCGCGACCTCCGCGTCGAGCGAGAAGCGGATGCCGGCGGGGTCGGCGAAGATCAGCCCCGCGTAGCTGTGCAGCAGCACGCGGATCTCCTCCAGGCCGGTCATGCCCGGCCGCCGCGCCGCCGCGAGCGACTGCGCCGCCCAGGCCTTGGCCTTGTCCCAGTAGAGGAAGGCCGCCGCGATCACAAGCTCGTCCTTCGTCGCAAAGTAGCGGTAGACCGAGCGCTCGGTCAGCCCCGCGCGGTGCGCAATGTCGCGGATGGTCGTCTTGTCGATGCCGTTTTCAATGAAGCACGCCAACGCCGTCTGCGTCACGAGGGCGATATTCCGTTCCCGCACCTCTTGCAGCGACATGAGCGTGCCTCCTTATCTGTCATACTTGCTGACATCTTTGATTATACCTGTTTTTAGTTGACATTTCAACCGAAAATTGCGCGATTTTTAACGATTTCGGCACGAAAAAACATCGGCGCGGTCAAAAAACCACGCCGATGTGTGGACAATGTTACACAGGGTAATCGCCGGAGAGCTTCTCGTCGGCGTTCGTGCCGGTGTCTGTGTTGCGGAAGAAGACGAAGTACGCGACTGCGCACAGCGCCACGAGCGCATACGCAAAGACGATGACGGCGGTGTTGCCGGCCGCGATCTCGCTCTGCAGGCCGCCGATCTCGACGATGAGGATGAGCGCCGGTGTCACGAAGCGGATCATGACGGCGTAGACCTTCTTGAGCCAGCCGGACATGTGCGTGCCGCCGACCTCGATCTCGGCCACGGCGCGCTTGGGCGTGATGAACCAGCCGACGACGATGCAGGAAAACAGTGCGCACACGGGCATGAGCACGGTGTTGGTCACCTCGTCAAAGAATGTCAGCCAGTCGAGGCCGAACAGCGCGGGGCTGGACTCCTCGAGGATGGCGACATGGCCGAGCGAGATGCCGATCGGGATCGACACGACGAAGCACACGCACGCCACGACGAGCGCGGCCCGCTTGCGGTGGACGTGGAACTTCTGGATGACAAACTGCGTCACGACCTCGATCAGGGACACGACGGAGGTGATGGCCGCGATATCGACCATGACGAAAAACGCGAACGATACGACCTGACCCGCGCCGCCCATGGACGCGAACACTTCCGGCAGGATGATGAACATGAGCGCGACGCCCTTGCTGCTGCCGAGCAGGGAGGGGTCAAAGTGCGCGACGGACGGGAAGATGGCAAGCCCGGCCAGCAGTGCCACGAGGGTGTCGAACACGCAGACCATGGCGGTGGAGCGCACGAGATTGATCTCCTTGCCGGTGTAGGAGCCGTAGGTAATCATGATGCCCATGCCGAGCGACAGCGAATAAAACGCCTGCCCCATGGCCACGAGCACGGACTTGAACGTGATGCCGGAAAAATCGGGCTTGAGATAGAACTTCAGGCCGTCGCTCACGCCGCTGCCGAGCGTCAGCGCGTAGACGGCGATGGCCACGAGGATCAGAAACAGCACCGGCATGAGCACCTTGGAGGCTTTCTCAATGCCGTCCTTGACGCCACCCATGATGATCATCATGCTCAGCACGAGGAAGATGGCCGTGTAGAGAATGACCTCGCCCGTGTTGACGGAGAACGTGCTGACGATGCCAGCGTTGCCGCTGAAGGAGTTGAGCGCGTACTTCGTCGTCCAGCCGCCGAGCACGGAGTAGTAGCAGATGATGAACGCGGGGATCATGATCGCCACGAGGCCGCACCAGCCGAGGTTTTTATTGACCATCTTATAGGCGGTCATGGGGTTGGCCTGCGCACGGCGGCCGAGATACATTTCACTGAGCATCGTGACAAAGCCGATGAGCAGCACGCACGCGATGTAGATGAGCACAAAGGCGGCACCGCCGTTTTGCGACGTCTTGTACGGGAAGCCCCAGAGGTTGCCGAGGCCCACGGCACTGCCGGCAGCGGCGAGGACGAAGCCAATGCTGCTGGCAAATCCAACTTTTTTCTTTTCCATGACAGGTTTCCTTTCCAACCATTTTCGTTTTCTATACAAAAAAATCAGCCCCGACCAAAACGGTCGGGGCCGACTCTTGGTATACCAAGTCGCGTTATCCCGCAAATACCGGTTTGGCGTGTTCTATTGGCGGCGTAATGCCCAGAACGACGAGTATAACAGAAATCGACACTGCCAGAACAGTGTCGACGGTAATCAGAAGGATGCTGTTGTCGGTATTCGCGTCAGAGCATGCAAAGCCGGCCGCGCACGTGGTCGCGGTGTTGTTGTTCATGCGGTCAAAAAACGTGTTGCGCATGGCTTGCAGCTCCTTTCGGGTGATGTGGCTGTCATTCTACGCGCCGGTGCGGCGGTTGTCAACGGCAGGATGCTTTCGCGCTTTCGATAATGACGTTTCGAAATTTTGAACCATCTGGCAGGGCGATGCGTCCTGCCGGCTCATTCGTAGCGCACGGCCGGCCGCTCCTTCGGGGCGGTGCACCGGTAGTGCACGCCGGGGTGGCCGAGCACGAGCGCGGCGACCAGCTTCTCCCCGCGGCCGAGCCGGAGCATGTGCCGCAGCCTGGGCGACAGGCGCGCGGCGATGACGAAAAAGCCGCAGTAGAACGCGCCGAGGCCGCAGGCCTGCGCGGTCAGCTCCATGGCGGAGGCGGCCAGCGCGGCATCGGTCCGATCCGGAGCCTTGATGAGGATGACGACCGGGGCGCCCTTGAAGAAAAAGTGTTCATCGACCGTGAAGCTGCGGTATTGCTTCGTGACCATGTCCAGTACGCGCTTGGCGCGGCGGAACACCTGCACGGCCGCAGCCTCGTAGTCCGCGAGGCGGTCGCGCAGCACGATGTAGGACACATTCTGCGCGTTGACGGCGCTGGGGGTGTACTGCCCGGCGGTGAGGATCTTTTCGATCAGTTCGGGCGCGACAGGCTCCTGCGTGAAGCTGCGCACGGAGCGGCGCGCGCGGATGTGGCCGAGCAGCGCGTCGCCATCCACGCGCGGCAGCGCGGCGAGGTCGATGGGCGCGTCGTCAAATCCGGTCATGCTTACGGCGCCCTGCGGGCAGATGGCCACGCAGTGCGCGCACTGCAGGCAGGGCGCTTCCGGCGGCTGCGCGCCGTGCTCCGTCATGCGGATGGCGTTGTACGGGCAGTCGCGCACGCACAGACCGCAGCGGATGCACCGGGCGGCGTCGATCCGGACGGTGTGTTGGGTTTGCATACGGGTACCTCCTCTTCTCTGTTCGGGGTTTGCCTGCGCTATCATAACACAGATGCGCCGGGATGTGCAGCGCCGCCGCGAAAAATCGGGACAGATGCAAAAACCCGGCGCACGGTGTTCACCGCGCGCCGGGGGAGCGAAAAAGCAGGTCAGGCGTTCGCTTCGAGCTTGTGCAGGGCTTTGCGAAACTGCGTCGCAAACAGGATGGCCGTACACGTGACGGCGATCACGTCCGCGACCGGTTCGGCCAGGTACACGGCGGTTGTCTGGTCGGGCAGCAGCGCCGGCAGCAGATAGATCAGCGGCAGGAGCAGCACGAACTTGCGCAGCACGGCCACGATGATCGAGCACACCGCGCTGCCGATGGACACGAACGTCATCTGGCAGGCGATCTGGATGCCGAACAGGAACAGCCCCGCGCAGTAGATGCGCAGCACGCGCGTCGTGAAGGCGATCAGCTCCGCGTCCGGCGTGAAGATGCGCGCGAACAGGCCGGGGAAGAGCTCGATGAGCAGCCAGAGCGAGACGGAGTAGATCAGGCACACCTTCAGCAGCAGACGGAACGTTTCGCGCACGCGGTCCGTGTTTTTCGCGCCGAAGTTGTAGCTCGTGATCGGCTGTGCGCCCTGACCGATGCCCTGCAGCGGCAGCATGGCAAACTGCATCACGCTCGTGAGGATCGTCATGGCGCCGACGGCGATGTCGCCGCCGTATTTGAGCAGGGAGGCGTTGAAGCACACGGAGATGACGCTCTCGCTCGCCTGCATCGTGAACGTGGCCAGGCCGAGCGCCACGCACGGCAGGATGAGCTTCGGCGAGACGAAGAGATTTTCCCGCTTCAGGCGCAAAAACGCCTTTTTCCCGCGCAGGAACGCCAGCACCCACACGCACGAAATGCCCTGCGAGATCACGGTCGCCAGTGCCGCGCCGCGCACGCCCATGCCCAGCGCGAAGATGAAGATCGGGTCGAAGACGATGTTCGCCGCCGCACCGATGAGCACCGTGTACATGCCCACCTTGGCAAAGCCCTGCGCCGTGATGAAGGCGTTCATGCCCAGCGTGAGCTCGACAAAGAGCGTTCCGAATGCATAAATATTCAAGTAGTCTGCGGCGTAGCCGATCGTGTTCTCGCTCGCGCCGAAGGCCAGCAGCGCCGCGCGCCCCCAGAGGAGCAGCGCCGCCGTGAGCACGACGGAGATGCCGATCTGCAGCGTGAAGCAGCCGCCGAGCGTCTTTTCGGCGCTGTCCATATCGTCGCGCCCCATGTAGATCGACGCGCGCGGCGCGCCGCCCGAGGCCGTGAAGCACGCGAAGGCCGACACGATCAGAATGATCGGCAGGCACACGCCCACGCCCGTCAGCGCGAGGCTGCCCACCTCCGGAATGTGGCCGATGTAGATGCGGTCGACGATGTTGTAGAGCATGTTCACGAGCTGCGCGATCACCGTCGGGATCGCGAGCTGCCGCAGGAGCCGGCCGATGGGCTCCGTGCCGAGAAATGTTTTGTCCTGCTGCATTTAAGTTCCCTCCCTGCTGGCTATGTGGTCGAGATTCTGTGCAAACGCCGTCAGGCAGTGCTGAAACGTTTCGAGCGCGTCGGGCGCGAGCCCCGCGGTCATCTGCGCGGCGAACTGCGCCTGCAGTGCCTGGCCGCGCGCGATGATCGGTGCCGCCTTGTCCGTGCACACGAGCCGGCAGCGGCGGCGGTCGCCGGGGTCACGCGCGCGCAGCAGATAGCCCTCGCGCACGAGATTGTCCACATGAAACGACACGATGCCCGGCTTGAGCTTCCGGTACGTGCAGATGTCGCGCGCGGTGTCCAGCCCCGGATTGTTGGCCAGAAAGAGCAGAATGTCCACGGCGTTGGGCGCCATGCCCAGCTCCGCGCTCAGCGGCTGCATGACGGCGGTGTAAGCGTCGAGGATGCGGCGCGTGTAGGTATAGACCTGAGATGCGTTGAGCACGATGGTCGCCTCCCAAAATAGTTCAATTTTGAACGATTTTGTATTATACCAGCTTCCACCCGGAAAGCAAGCGGAAAATTGTGAACTTTTGTGCGTTGACAACGGCACAATTGCGTGTATAATTGTATACAATAATACACAGCAAACGAAAGGAGTCCTACGGCCATGCTTGAAATATCCGGAAAGACGAATTTGCTGGAGCAGAATGCGTATAAATATTCGCTCCAGGATGTGGCGGAGCCGAATCTTCAGCGCGACATTTACACGCAGGGAATGGTGCCGAAGGTGCCGTTCAACCACCGGCGCGTGCCGATGAACATGCCCGAGGAGATCTGGATCACGGACACGTCGCTGCGCGACGGGCAGCAGTCCGTGGAGCCGTACACGGTCGACCAGATCGTCAACATTTATAAGTACCTGTCCCGGCTCGGCGGGCCGTACGGTATCATCCGGCAGACGGAATTTTTCATTTACAGTAAGAAAGACCGCGAGGCGCTCGAAAAGTGCATGGAGCTGGGGCTGCGGTTCCCGGAGATCACGACGTGGATCCGCGCCACGAAGGAGGACTTTCACCTCGTGCGCGACCTCGGCATCCGCGAGACGGGCATCCTCGTGAGCTGCAGCGACTACCACATCTTCAAGAAGATGAAGATGACCCGAAAGCAGGCCATGGACTATTACCTTGCCACGGTGGCCGATGCGTTTGAGGCCGGCGTCGTCCCGCGCTGCCACCTCGAGGACATCACGCGCGCCGATTTTTACGGCTTCGTGGTGCCGTTTGTCAACGAGCTGCAAAAGCTCTCGCGTCAGGCGGGCATCCCCGTCAAGATCCGCGCGTGCGACACGATGGGCTACGGCATCCCCTACACGGAGGCGGCGCTGCCGCGCAGCGTGGCCGGCATCATCTACGGCCTGCAGCAGTACTCCGACGTGCCGAGCGAGTGCCTCGAGTGGCACGGGCACAACGACTTTTACAAGGCAGTCGTCAACGCCTCGACCGCGTGGCTCTACGGCGCGTGCGCGGTCAACTGTTCGCTGCTCGGCATCGGCGAGCGCACGGGCAACATCCCGCTCGAGGCGATGGTGTTTGAGTATGCGTCGCTGCGCGGCTCGCTCGACGGCATGGATCCGACCGTCATCACCGAGATCGCGGACTATTTCCAGCACGAGATCGGCTACGACATCCCGCCGATGACGCCGTTTGTCGGGCGCGACTTCAACGTCACGCGCGCCGGCATCCACGCCGACGGCCTGCTCAAGGACGCCGAGATCTACACGATCTTCGACACCGAAAAGCTCCTCAACCGCCCCGCGGCCGTGCAGGTCGGCAAGACGTCCGGCCTCGCGGGCATCGCCTACTGGATCAACCAGAATTACCACCTGACCGGAGATAAGCAGATCGACAAGCACGATCCGCTCGTGCTCGCGCTCAAGGGCTGGGTGGACGCGGAATACGAGGACGGCCGCCAGACGGTCTTGTCCGTCAAGGAACTCAAAGCCAAGATCGCGGAGCTGGCGCCCGGCCGCTTCGCGCAGGACTGACAGGAGGCGCCGCATGAAAGACTTTCACACCGTTACGCTGGCCGATCAGGTGTTTGAACGGCTGGAATCCGATATCATTCAGGGCGTGTACCCGCGCGGCGAGGTGCTCACGGAGCTCAAGCTCGTCGAGCAGCTCAACGTCAGCCGCACGCCCATCCGCGAGGCGCTGCGCCGGCTCGAGCAGGAGCACCTCATCGCCGACACCGGCAAGGGCACCGTCGTGCTCGGCATCACGGCCGAGGATCTGGTGGACATCATGGACATCCGCTGCAAGATCGAGGGGCTCGCGTCCTACTACGCGGCGAAAAACGCCACGCCCGAGGGACTCGCGCGGCTGCGGCACATTCTGGATCTGCAGGAATTCTACTTTGAAAAGCACGACGCCGAGCACCTGCGCGAGATGGACGACCAGTTCCACGATGTCATCTGCGACATGAGCGGCCACGCCGTCATCAGCGACACGCTCATCCCGCTGCACCGCAAGACCCGCCGCTACCGCAAGGCGTCCATCGCCGATGCCTCGCGCACGGCGCAGGTCGTCACCGAGCACCGCGCCATCTTCGACGCCATCGCCGCCGGTGATGCCGACGGCGCCGCCGCGCTCACGACCGAACACACCATCCACGCAAAGAACAGTATGATTGGGAGGCTGAAGAATCATGGGTGAAACGCTTGCTCAGAAGATCATCCGTGCGCACCTGCTGCACGGCGACATGACGCCCGGCAGCGAGATCGCCCTGCGCATTGACCAGACACTCACGCAGGACGCGACCGGTACGATGGCTTATCTGGAGTTTGAGACGATGGGCATCCCGCGTGTGAAGACCGAGCTGAGTGTGGCCTATGTCGACCACAACACGCTCCAGTCCGGCTTTGAAAACGCGGACGACCACCGCTACCTCCAGACCGTGGCCAAAAAACACGGCGTCTGGTTCTCCCGCCCGGGCAACGGCATCTGCCACCAGGTGCAGCTCGAGCGCTTCGGCAAGCCGGGCAAAACGCTCATCGGCTCCGACAGCCACACGCCCACCGGCGGCGGCATCGGCATGCTGGCCTTCGGCGCCGGCGGCATGGACGTCGCGGTCGCCATGGGCGGCGGCGCGTACTACATCACGATGCCGAAAATGTTCAAGGTCAACCTCACCGGCACGCTGCGGCCCTACGTCACGGCCAAGGACATCAGCCTCGAGCTGCTGCGCATCCTGTCGGTCAAGGGCGGCGTCGGCGCGATCATCGAGTGGGGCGGCTCCGGCATCGCGGCGCTGTCCGTGCCCGAGCGCGCCACGATCACGAACATGGGCACCGAGCTTGGCGCGACGACGTCCATCTTCCCGTCGGACGACGTGACGCGCGCGTTTCTCGCCGCCGAGGGCAGAGAGACGGACTTCACGCCCCTCGCCAGCGATCCGGACGCCCGGTATGACCGCATCATTGACATCGACCTCAACACGCTGCAGCCCATGATCGCCTGCCCGCACAGCCCGGACAATGTCGTGCCCGTCGAAACGCTCGCGGGCATGAAGGTTGACCAGGTCTGCATCGGCTCGTGCACGAATTCGTCCCTGTTTGACATGCTGAAAGTTGCGGCGCTGCTCAAGGGCAAGACCATCGCCCCGGGCGTGAGCCTGTCGATCTCGCCGGGGTCGAAGCAGGTGCTGACCATGCTGGCCGACTGCGGCGCGCTCACGGACATCCTCGCCAGCGGCGCGCGCGTGCTCGAGTGCGCCTGCGGCCCGTGCATCGGCATGGGCTTCTCGCCCAACTCCGGCGGCGTGAGCCTGCGCACGTTCAACCGAAATTTCCTCGGCCGCAGCGGCACGAAGGACGCGCAGGTCTACCTCGTGTCCCCGGAGACGGCCGTCGCCGCCGCGCTCACGGGCACGATCACCGATCCGCAGACGCTCGGCCCCATGCCGGCGATCACGATGCCGGCGCACTTCCGCATCGACGACAGCGCCGTGCTGCCGCCCGCCCCGGCGGATGAGGCCGGCGCGGTGGAAGTCCTGCGCGGGCCGAACATCCGCCCCTTCCCGCAGAGCAAGCCCTTTGCCGACACGCTCTCGGCCGAGCTCGTGCTCAAGGTGGGCGACAACATCACGACCGACCACATCATGCCCGCGGGGTCAAAGATCCTGCCGTACCGCTCGAACATCCCGAAGCTGTCGGAGTTCTGCTTCACGGTCTGCGACCCGACCTTCCCGGCGCGCGCCAAGGCGGCTGGGGACGGCATCATCGTCGGTGGCAGCAACTACGGGCAGGGCTCGTCGCGCGAGCACGCGGCGCTCGTGCCGATGTATCTCGGCATCCGCTGCGTCGTGGTCAAGAGCTTCGCGCGCATCCATGTGGCCAACCTTATCAATGCCGGCATTCTGCCGCTGACGTTTGCCGATCCGGCGGATTATGACGCGCTGCAGCCCGGCGCGCACCTGCGCATCGACGGCATCCGTGCCGGGATGGCGGCCGGGAAATTGACGCTCACGGACACGGCGGCGGGCAAGTCCTATCCCGTCGTGTGCAGCCTCACCGAGCGGCAGCAGGCCATCCTGCTCGCCGGCGGACTGCTCAACTACACAAAGGAGCATGCACTATGAACGATATCGACCGCGCCTGTGCGGCGTTTCGCACCCTGCTTGAAGAACAGCAGACCCGCGTTGCGGGCATGAATACCGAGCGGGTGGACTATACGAAAAAAGCGACCGTGACCATCGGCCTCGTGGACGGCGACGGCATCGGCCCCATCATCATGGAGCAGGCGGTGCGCGTGCTCGAGGCACTGCTCGCCGATGAGATCGCGCGCGGCAGCATCGCCCTGCGGCGCATCCGCGGCCTCACGATCGAAAACCGGCTGGCCTGCAATCAGGCCGTGCCGGACGATGTGCTCGATGAGATCCTGGCCTGCGACGTGCTGCTCAAGGGCCCGACGACGACGCCCATGGGCGGCGGGCTCGAGAGCGCGAACGTGAAGCTGCGCCGTGCGCTCGATCTCTACGCCAACGTCCGCCCCGTGACGATCCCCGAGCAGGGCATCGACTGGACGTTCTTCCGCGAGAACACGGAGGGCGAGTACGCCCTCGGCAGCCGCGGTGTGGAGCTGCCCGGCATGGCCGTGGACTTCAAGGTCACGACCGACCCCGGCACGCGGCGCATCGCCCGCGCGGCGTTCGACTATGCCCGGCGCAATGGCAAGACGCGCGTGACCGTCGTCACGAAGGCGAACATCCTCAAAAAGACAGACGGCAAGTTCACCGCCCTCTGCCATGAGGTTGCCGCCGATTACCCCGAGATCACGGTCGACGACTACTATATTGATATCATGGCGGCGAACCTCGTCAACGAGCGGGTGCGCAGCGGCTTTCAGGTGCTGCTGCTGCCGAACCTCTACGGCGACATCATCACCGACGAGGCCGCGCAGCTCCAGGGCGGCGTCGGCACGGCGGGCAGCGCCAACATCGGCGACCGCTATGCCATGTTCGAGGCCATCCACGGCTCGGCGCCGCGCATGATCGAGCGCGGCATGGGCGATTACGCCAACCCCCAGAGCATTCTGCGCGCGGAGGTCATGCTGCTGCGGCACATCGGCCGCGCGGCCGCGGCCGACCGGCTCGAGGCGGCGCTCGATGCCTGCCCGGCCGTCATCACCGGCCAGCCGGACGGCGCGACCTGCGCCGACTACGGCGACGGGGTGCTGAAGCGGATCTGAGAAGAAAAAGGCCTGCCTTTTGTCGGGAAACCCCAGTGGGGTTTTCGACGGGCGTAAAAAAGCCTGGCGCTGCGGCGTCAGGCTTTTTTCTGTATGCGGGAGGCACGCCTCCTACGCTGGTTTTTGTGCAGTTACCGGCCGACCATTCGTTTACAGGTGCACGTTCGTATTCGTGTACTGTCCGTGCTGCTTTGTGTGCTTCCCGTACTGGATGGCGAAGCGCGGGCAGCGGTGCAGGCAGCCGAGGCAGAGCACGCACTGCGCCTGCACCCACACCGGCCGGCCGTTTTCCATGCGGATGGCCTGCACCGGGCACTTGCGCGCGCACAGGCCGCAACCGATGCAGCTATCCTCCACGCGAAAGTGCGCCGTCCGGCGCGCGGCGTGATAGCACGGCTGCGCGAACCACTGCGCCAGCACCGCCGGCAGGCGCGGCGACATGTGCCGGCTGCGCGCCCGGCGCTGCACGCCGGCGATGATGTCCGCAATGGCCGTCTCCGTCGTCTTTGTGAACACGGCCACCTTTTCCGGCGTGGACAGGTCGAAGACCGGCGTCCACGTGTCGGCCATTCTTTGTTCAATCAATTTTAGGAGGGATTCTTATGGACAAAGTAAATGGAAAGCTGACAGTATTTTTTGAGGAGCCGTTTTGGGTGGGGATCTTTGAACGCATCGAAGATGGTAAACTTTCTGCGGCAAAGGTAACATTTGGTGCAGAGCCAAAAGATTGTGAAGTACAGGAATATATTCAAAAGTGGTACTTCAGTTTGAAATTCAGTCCGGTTGTTGAAACTGTTGTAAAGGATATCAAAAGAAATCCGAAACGGATGCAGCGGGAAGCAAAGAGAAAAGCCGCAAGAGAAAAGAGGCAGAAGAGCAGCGAATGTTTGAACTGAAACAGCGCAAGAAATTGGAAGAGAATGCGAAGAAGTAAAGAACTGATTTTCGGTTTTAATGCGAATTCCCCAGCATAATAAGGTCGAGTGCATGAGCTTGCAGCCTGATCCTTCTGTAAGAGGATCAGTCCATTTCCAATTGTACTGATAATGACCAGAAGCATGGTAGCCAGGCAAATCGCCGTCATAATGAGGACACTTCTTGTCCGATTTCTTTTGTTGTTGCTGAATACAGCAGCTCCATGATTCGATATTTCTTTGCTATGTTATGGGTCATGGGCGCGCAGATTTGTTGTCAGCTTATGTTTGTGGCTTTGGAAAACGCAAAAACATCCCTGTTTCTTGCGCTTGTGCGTAAAGTATTTTTATTAGTACCACTGATTCTTTTGCTGCCTCTTATATTGCCGGATCCGGTCGTTGCCGTTTACCTTGCAGAGCCGATTACAGATACACTGGCATGTACCGCAACAGTTACAATGTTTGTCAGATATTATCGAAAATACCTGTCATCTTTACAAAAATAACAGTAGATCGTCCATGCGGCTAGATAGAAAAAATCCGCCGCACTCCTGCTGGGAGCGCGGCGGAACTTTCTGGCGGATAGGGTGGGATTCGAACCCACGAGCCGCTTGCGCGACTACCTGATTTCGAGTCTTGTTCGCACTTGGTACTTTCGTGTCTGCTGTGGTCGGTGGCGGCAGTTTTGGAAACGGCGAAAACCCTTGTGCTGCAACGGATTTCGGACGCGCCGACCGGTATTGACCGGCTCCATATCAGAAAAAGCCAGAGTTCAAATTGAAATGAGAAATGCCCCAAAACGATCGATTTTTTGCGCGCTGGCAAGAAAATACGCAAGAAGAAAACCCTTGTCAGGTATGGCTTTGCAGACAGCCACCCGGATTAAATGCAAGAAAAACCGGCTCAAAACAGATTATACGAAGCACCCTTTCGGACCGAAACACAGAAAGGAGTCTTCGTTATGAAATACGACGCCAAGGAATTCAAAAGATACCCAGAGATTATGAGCAAGGAGCAGATGCGGATCGCCTGTCACATCAGCAAACGGACGGCTCTCTATCTTCTCCAATTCAACCTGATTCCCCACACCTTCACCGGCAAGAAAACCCGCTGCTACGCCATCAAAAAGAGCGATGTGATCGCTTTTATGAACGACCGTGAGGTCAACCCGGAAAAATACATAGCGCCGAAGAACTGGTACAAATACGGAAGCGAAATGGTTCGGCCCTATAAAATCCGCATCCATCCGCCGTGCGCCAAAGACGAGAAGAAGCTTCGGCGCTACTATGAGAGCAAGCTGGCCGCGCTGCCGGATGTGATGGATGTGGCCGTCGCCGTGGACTTCACAGGCTATAACCGACGCACCGTCTGCCAATGGATTCGCGTGGGGAAGCTAAAGGCGCTGGCGCTGCTGCAGAAGTACATGATCCCCAAATGCTATCTCATCGACTGGCTCTGCTCGGACGATTACAACAACACCAACCGCAAATCCCGCCGGCATATCGATATGCTTTGGGAGGTACAGAAATGGAGAGATTGATGCGGACATTTTCCCTTGCGTTCTCAAAAAGAGGCACAGCGGCATCATTCCCTTGGCGTCTGTTGAAAAAACGCCGATTTTGTGATACTATAATAGCAATAAGCCAAGCATTTGCTGAAGCCACCGAAAAGCCGAGAGGGAACAAAAATGAGCAGTACTTTCCTCAACGATGAAAACAAGGGCGATATCGTCATTTACCAGTCTGAAAGCGGCGAGACAAAAATTGATGTCCGGTTTCAGGATGAAACTGTCTGGCTGACACAGGCGCAGCTTTGTGAGCTGTATCAGAGCAGCAAGGCCAATGTCAGTGAGCATATAAAAAACATTTTTGAGGAAGGCGAGTTAGAGCAAAGCGCAGTTGTTCGGAAAATCCGAACAACTGCTGCAGACGGGAAAACCTATGCCGTAAATCACTATAACCTCGATATGATCATCTCTCTGGGCTATCGCATCAAGTCCTCCATTGCAACGCAGTTCCGCCGCTGGGCTACCGAGCGCTTGAAGGAGTACATGATCAAGGGCTTCGCCATGGACGATGAGCGCCTGAAGAATCTCGGCGGCGGCAGCTATTGGAAGGAGCTTCTTGACCGCATCCGGGACATCCGTTCCTCCGAAAAGGTGATGTACCGTCAGGTCCTCGACCTCTACGCTACCAGCGTGGACTATGACCCCAAAAGCGCCGAGTCGGTGGCTTTTTTCAAGATGGTGCAGAACAAGCTGCACTATGCCGCCCATGGCCATACTGCCGCAGAGGTGATTTTTGAGCGAGCCGATGCCGAAAAGCCATTTATGGGGCTTACCGCATTTTCCGGGGATTTTCCCACGGCGAAGGATATTGCCGTCGCAAAGAACTATCTCTCCGCGGACGAACTAAAGATACTGAACAATCTCGTTTCCGGATACTTTGACTTTGCGGAGATTCAGGCGATGCGCCATCGGCCCATGTACATGAGCGATTATGTAGAGAACCTGGACCGCATCCTTGCCTCCACCGGAGAGGCCCTGCTCACCGACGGGGGAACCGTCAGCCACACGCAGGCGATGGAGAAGGCAAAGGCGGAATACAGGAAATATCAGGCGCAGAATCTTTCTCCCGTGGAGGAGGAATATTTGCAGGCCATTCGCAGCATTGAGAAGGCGGCAAAAGAGGGCGAAAAACGCTGATTCCGCAATACCCCCACAGAGAAGCTGTCCTTTTTGAGCCGGTATACTGCGGAGGCATGGATAGGGACTGCCAAAAATTATTTTGCAAATCAACTGAATGATATGGCGGGAGAAAACGCAGATTTCTGCGATTTCTCCCGCTGTTTTCAGCTTTACGGCCCCAAATAAGAACAGGGCAAGGATTCAGAAACTTTCCGGTACAAGCGCCAGTTTGTTGATTGATTCGTGAGCCCGGACGAGAGCATCACGCACCTTTGACCGGGCGAAAAAGAACAATCTTCGGAATAATATCAAAAATCCTCGGAATAATGTCATTGTACTATCGGAACTATGTCGATCTAGATAATTCTCAAAAACACAGCAAGCGGAAATAAGCGCAAAGACGGAAATCGGAGATGCGAGGCTGTATCTATTTCGGTCACTCTTAAAAATACCCAATTCTCCGCTATCATGGGAAATTGAAAGCAAAAAAATATGGCTGAAACAGCCCAAAGCCGCTTCAGCTCTCGATTTTTCCTATTTCCAGCGTGTATCTAAATTGGTCACGCATGACAAACAGGAACCGCAAACCCATTGATTTCAAAGGGTTTGCGGTTCTTTTTGTTTTAACCGCACCCTTAAATCTCTTTGCTCATTTTGCTGTGACACCAACCGACACCAATGTGTCAGCGTCCTGCATTGTTCGGGCTTTCGGATATTTGATGTAGGCACTATGTACCCAGCCTATAACCGGCGCGGCACCTTGGTGGAGGTCTGTCAGGACTGCTACCAGCAGTTGACCTCCGGTTGCGCATCGTGCAGCATGGCCTCCGCCTGTCGTGCTATGGGTCATACGCTTTGTGAAAAAGCCACCGTGGCGGTGGCGTAAGGAGGAGCATAATGAATATTTGCGAAGCTATGGGAATGAGTATATCCCATTTTGAAAGCATCTTGAAGATGACCCAGCGCGAGCTGAAAGAGCATCTTGTGCAGCAGCTGCGCGCGCACGACTATGAACCCGTCTGCAAAAGCGGATTTCTTTATGCAGAAGGTACTGTCCCCGTGTTGCTGGTCGCCCATCTGGACACAGTTCATACCCACCGGCCGGATATCATCTGCTGCTCCGAGGATGGACGCTACCTGATGTCGCCCTACGGGATCGGCGGTGATGACCGTGCCGGTGTGTATATGATCCTGATGCTGATGCGCGAGTGCCATTGTCATATCTTATTTTGCGAAGACGAGGAGCTCGGCGGTGTGGGTGCAAGGAGATTTACCAACAGCAAGCTGCGTCCGGAGGTCAACTATATCGTTGAATTGGATCGGCGCGGCAGGAATGACGCTGTATTCTATCACTGTGATAACCCTGACTTCACGGAGTTCGTTTGCAGCTTCGGCTTCAAGGAGAACTCCGGCTCGTTCAGTGACATCTCTGTGGTCGCACCGCACTTGAAAACTGCGGCTGTCAATATCAGCGCAGGTTATTTCAATGAACACCGTCCCTAGGCAGAGTTATCAAACAGTTCATAAGGACCACCATTTCCCGGTTATAGCCGCATTTTTACACGCAAAGGCCGGAAAAGCCTATTGATTTCTCTTTGATGTATGCTATAATCAAAAAAACAATTTTTAATGCACAAGGAGCCGTCGGGATGAAAGAGAGTGCAGATTATGTCTGTGGGATCATTGCGCATAACCTGAAAACCTTCCGCGAAAAGCAGAAGCTCAGCATGGATCAGCTTGCGGCGCTCTCCGGCGTCAGCAAAAGCATGATCGGACAGATCGAACGCGCCGAGACCAATCCTTCTATCTCCACCCTCTGGAAGATCGCTTCCGGATTGCACGTACCGTTTACATCCTTGATCGAACGTGAGCGGGAAAGCGTCACGCTTGTCGGCAAAGAGACTGTCGACATGGTAAAGAGTGGGGACGGTCTTTTCCGTCTATATCCCTACTTTCCCATCAACGGGAATCAGAACTTTGAGATCCTTTTCATTGAACTGGACCCCGGAGCCTCCAGTGCTTCGGAGCCGCACGCTGCCGGCACGCAGGAATATCTGATTGTATTCGGCAGTATGTTGGAATTGTTTGTCGGTACGCAGCAGTATGAGATACTGCCGGGCAACGCCGTTTCTTTTCTGGCCGATCAGCCCCACATGTATCACAATGCGACAGATAAAACGACAACGATGGTCAATGTCATTGTCTATAAAAATGATTGAGCTATCGCTTCGGTCTTAGCATAATACGGCCTCAAAAGTGGACCACTTTATTGCGTCAAACAAAGCCGGGATCGCAGCAGGAAAACCTGTTGCGATCCCGACTTTTTTCTGACATCTGTCGATTTCGCCAAGTATGCCTCTGCATATCTGCTATGTTTTGGCGAAATCGGCAATAACATTTGAAAAAGACTTGACTTCTGAACAAGGGAGTAGTATATTTTTGTATGATATAATGCACAGAAAAAACATATTTTGCACAACCTTTAAACGTGAGATCACTTTTAAACTCAGGAAAGGAAAAAATAAAATGGCTATTACGGAACGCGTGGAAAAAATCCGCCAGAACTATGTCAACACAAAACCGCATATTTCGTACGAAAGAGCGTGGAGCTGGACAAAATCCTTCCAGAAAACCGAAGGCCTTCCGAATATCATCCGTGTCGCACAGGCATTCAAGGATACCTGCAGCGAGCTGTCCGTCAATATTTGGGAAGGCGAGCTTGTTGTGGGCACCAGCGGCGAGTACCGCAAGTGCGCGATTCTGACGCCGGAGTTCGGCTGGCTGTGGATCAACGATGAGATCGACACCTTCCCGGAACGCGGCCAGGATCCCTATGAGGTAACGCCCGAGCAGACCCAGTTCATCCGGGAGAACATTTTCCCCTACTGGAAGGGCAAGTCCATCGAGGAGGCGTTCCTTGCGCGCACCTCCGAAGCGACGAAGAAGATCGGCGTTGACACCGGATTTTTGGATACCGACTCAAAATGGCGAAACGGCGTGGGCGAGATCTCTCCTGATTACATCGATGTTCTTCTGCCGAAGGGATATGCGGGCATCAAAAAGGAAGCCGAGACCCACCTGAGCCGGCTCAATGAGGCCATCCCAAGAAAGAGAAGATCGATTTCTACAAGTCCATTATCCTGGTCGCGGACGGCATGATGACGCTGGGTCGCCGCTATTCCGAAAAGGCAACGGAAATGGCCGCCGTGGAAGCGGATCCCAAGAGAAAGGCGGAGCTGGAGAAGATCGCGCAGATCTGCGCGGCCGTTCCCGCTAACCCGCCCAGGAGCTTCCGTGAGGCGATCCAGTTCGTATGGTTTGTCCAGCTGGGCGGCATCCTTTCCGAGAATCCGCTGGCATGGAACCCGGGCCGCTTCGATCAGTATATGTACCCCTACTACGAGGCGGATCTGACGGCCGGTAAAATCGACTACGATTCCGCGCTGGAGTATGTTGAGTGCCTGTGGCTGAAGTATTCCGAGTGGGCATGGACCATTTCTAAGAATACCGCAAGCTTCTTTGCCGGCTACACCAACTTCGAGAACCTGACCATCGGCGGTACCAAGGTTGACGGCACGGACGCAACAAATACCATCTCCTACATGGCAATCCAGGCCACCAAGGAGTGCATGACGCATCAGCCCACGCTGAGCTGCCGGATCCATCCGGACTGCCCGCCGGAGTTCATGGAGGCGGTTACCGAGCTGGTCTCCACTGGCTGCGGCTTCCCCGCGATCCACGGCGACCGCATCGGCTACCAGATGCTTTCCAATCTGGGCTATGAGCCGAAGGACGCGAAGGACTGGAACAACTGCGGCTGCGTGGTGCCCCATTCCAGAAAGACCTTCCAGTGGACCTCCGCGGCCAGCATCAGCTTCGCGGCCGCCCTCGAGTTTGCGCTGAATGAGGGTAAGAGCCGTCTTTCCGGCCAGCAGGTCTCTGTTCCCGAGAAGGATCCCAAGACCTTTGCCTGCATTGATGAGATTATTGAGGCCTGGAAGAACCAGTTCAGATATCTAGTCAAGCAGGGTGTTATTTCTTTGGTCACCGCACAGGAGATCCATAAGGAGAGCGGCCATCGTCCGTTTATGTCCGCCTGCAACGAATACTGCCTGAAGAACGGAAAGGATCTTGTGGACGGCGGCGCAAAGTACAGCATCGGGCCTGTGTTCACCGGCGTTGGCCTGGCTGTGACCGCCAACTCTCTGGCAGTCATCAAGAAGCTGGCCTTTGAGGGGAAAAAGTATACCCTTTCGGAGATTATCGACGCGATCAATGCCAACTGGGAGGGCTATGAGCAGCTGAGACAGGAAGCGCTTGCCTGCCCCAAGTACGGCAACGATAACGATTATGTGGATTCCATCGCAAGAATGCTGGAGGAGTTCTTCTATACGGAGGTCAGCGGCTACAAGGATCTGTACGGCAACCACTTTGTAACCGCATTCATGGGCATTTCCAACTACCTGCCTACCGGCAAGGTGCTGGGTGCGACCCCGGACGGCCGCCACGCGAAGGATCCCATCAACGAGGGCGTTTCTCCCTACACCGGCTCTGATACCTCCACCTGCCTGGCGGCGCTCCGCAGCGCGGCAAAGATGGAGCATGATATCCACAGCGGCGGAACACTGCTGAACCTGCGTCTCAACCACGATCTGGTCGCAACCAGGCGAGGCCGCTCAAATCTGGGCGCCATGCTGCAGTCCTACTTCGCCATCGGCGGTTTCCATGTGCAGTTCAACTGCATCTCCAACGAGGTGCTGGCGGACGCGCAGAAGAACCCCGAGAAGTACAGAAGCCTGCTGGTTCGTGTTGCCGGCTACTCCGCCCAGTTTACGAACCTCTCCAAGGAAATGCAGGATTCCATCATGGCCAGAAACGCCCACGGAGAATTCTGATGAGCGTAAAAGGCTATGTCATGCAGCTGCAGCCCTTCTCCGTCAACGACGGCGACGGCATCCGGACAACCGTATTTCTGGCCGGATGCCCGCTCCGCTGCAAATGGTGCTCCAATCCGGAGGGCTACAACCGGGAGACGCTGGTCGGCTGGTACCAGCGCAAGTGCACCGGCTGCGGCAAATGCGCCGCTGTATGTCCGCAGGGGATCGGCATCAACATGAATGAGGAACGGGACAAGTGTATCGCTTGCGGCAAATGCGCGGAGGTCTGTCCCACAGGCGCCCGGAGCGTTCTGGTTCATGAGGTGGATGCCGACGAGGTGCTGGCGGCGATCCAGAAGCACCGGCTGTTTTATGCGATGAGCGGCGGCGGCATTACGTTCTCCGGCGGTGAAGCCACCGGCCAGCCGAAATTCCTGAACTACCTGACAGAGTATATCTATGACATGGGCTACAGCATGACCATCGAGACCAGCGGCTTCTTTGATTTTGAGGATGTAAGGGAGGCTCTGGAGCGTATGGATCTGATCTTTATGGATCTCAAGCATATCGACAGTGAGACCCATGCGAAGTATACCGGCGTTCCCAACGAAAAGATCCTGGAGAACATGAAAAGGCTGCAGCAGCTGCCCGGTGAGGTCGTGATCCGCATCCCGGTCATCGGCGGCGTCAACAGTGACGAAGGCAATATCCGCCGCTCCGCCGCATTTGTTCACGCAAATATCCCCAAAGCGCGGATGGAGCTTTTGCCCTATCACAGCTTCGGAATGATCAAGAACGAGGCGATCGGCAGCCCCTACCGGAAGGAGGCATTCTACAGGCCCTCTGTAGAGGCGATGGATCATTTGCGGAAAATCGTTGCAGCGGAGGGCGTTGAGCTTGCAGATTTCCGATAAGCGTCGGCAACGGTCTGGCTTGTGATCCAGCCACCGGCCGGAAACATGGCGTGAATTGTTGCGCCGAAGAAGGTGGCTTGGTTGAAAAGGTTCCCATTTTCGAACCCGGTAACTCCGGTTTCAAAAATGGGAACTTTTCATTTATCCTCGGTAGCAGAAAAGAACTCCGCTTCGTACTGAATCGGAGTTTTCATGTTCAACTTTCTATGCGGTCTGTAACCGTTGTAAAATTCGATATACTCTTCTAAGACCTCTTCCAACTCTTGCGGCGTTTCGTAAAGATGATGGTAGAGGGCTTCTTTCTTTAGTGTATGGAAAAATGACTCACATACAGAGTTGTCGTAAGGGTTACCCGGTGTTGAAAATGACTGTTTTACCTTCAGTTCTCGTAAGTGTTGGCGAAAAACATATGCGGTGTATTGCACACCTTGGTCACTATGAAACATAAGATTATCGGGCTGACATCGGCATTGGAATGCAATATCAAAGGTAATAAGACTTAAGGCCGCGTCAATCGTATTGGAAATGCTATAAGAAAGTATCTTTCTCGAAAACAGATCCAAAATTACACAAATATCCTCAAGGCGGATGGCTGGCATCTCTCACCCTTGTACGATGTAAACCCCGTCCCGGAGGGTGACGAGCTGTCCCTCTGCGTAAACGAGGACGATGCGACGATCTCCCTCGACCTTGCGCTGGAGATCGCACCGTATTGTGAGATCAGCACCAAGGACGCAACTGCTATGGCGGCGGATGTCCTGAAAACCGTCCGAGATAACTGGAATCGTCTGGCAGCGGAATGCGGATTAAGCCGGAGCGCACAGGAATATATGCGGCCGGCCTTCTCGCTGGCTCTTGAAGAATAGAAGAAGAGGGGAAATATAAGGCTGTATCTATTTCGGTCACTCTTAAACATGCCCAATTCTCCGCTATCATAGGAAATTGAAAGCAAAAAATATGGCTGAAACAGCCCAAAGCCGCTTCAGCTCTCGATTTTTCCTATTTTCAACGTGTATCTAAATTGGTCATGCATGACATAGTAATAGGTACACCATTCTTAACCATGCTGAGATAAACATCCAACAGCACGACCGCTTCTTGCAAATCAAACGGGCGTTTAATTAAAAATGCTCCGGAACTCTGTGGCTTCATCTCGTTCTTTCTCCCTCAGCCGTCATAATTGCATGAAAACGCTTATTTTTGAGTGTCTTCCTTTTCTGATGGTTGTCCGGAGAAAAAACCGTAAACCGGTCTCTCGGCATTTTCCGGTATCATATAGGTCGTTCCATGCGTTAGCACTCCGGGTATCCGGTTCATTTTACAGTGGTTTTGCACTTGCCTTTGTGTGATGCCCCATTTTTCAGCAGCTTCTTTTGTAGTCATATAGCCGTTCATAGAATCAACCTCCTGTAGCATCAAAGCGCACAATAAGCTATAATATTCTACCCTGCTTTCGGCGAAATGTCAATGCGCGAAGACGAAATCCGGAGTTCGTTTTGGCGAAATTGCAGGCTCAATATCTCACTCAAATTCTTCCTGAAGGAACGCATCAAGCGAGGAGAAGATTCCCCTTCTGCCGCCCCGACCTCTCTGTCTTGTAGTCCCGATTGACGGTTTTCTAAAAACTATTTTCATGTTTTTGAAAAACAAGGAGGATGTTTTATGGCAACATTAGGCTGTATCCAAGCCAAGATGGGTAGGACAATCTGCTGATTACATTGCCTTTCTCGCAGCCAAGCTCAACCGTAGTGAAGTTATTGATAGGTGTATAGCCGACACCGTCAACTACGATTTGTCCCTGAATGGATTTATCGCTGATATTTGACTTGAAAGTGACTTTCTGTCTGATCCACTCTGCACACTCTCGTGCAATGGCTTTTTGGGTCAGCTCATTCCTGAGCTTGATTTCAAACTCTGTTCCGTAAAGGCTTCTTTCACGGGTCATGCGAGGAATGTAGAACTCACGCCGTTCCTTTTTGGCCTTTTCGGTTACGAAAGTCGGAGAGGTAAAAATAAAGCGGAGTTGCTCAATCTGCGAAAGTTGCTCTTTCAGCTCCTGAAAGGCATAGATAGAGAAGCAAGCCGCCGCAATGGACACTTTGCTGCCTTGCTTGATCTCTACAGACAAATCGTCTTTAAGAGTCTTTGTTGTATTATTTATAAGCTCCATAACTGAATTCTCCCACATTTCAAATCAGTTCTTGCTGCTTGGCAATCGGGAACAATTAGATCCAATAGGCTCGTTCCGTCAACAAGCATTCCAAAGTGCCAATTTGGCACTTTGGAACCGCCGTGTTGGCACTTTGGGATTTCGCCAAAGTATCAATTTGATACTTTGGAAGCCCAAAACTGATACTTTAGGCTTTACAAATCTCCCGCCCGGAAAGCCGAAAGACCCTCGTAATAATAGCTTTGGTCGATGCCACTCAAATAGACTTCCCGGCTGTTTATCTCGTCGGACAGCGCCGCCTTCAGCAGCACCTTGATCTCCACATCCTTGATGGGGCTGCGCTCCATTGCAAGGAGATAATCCTCTTTATTCACCTTGCTCCAGTCCACGACCTTGCCGATTTCGGTTTTCAGAATATGGTCAAGCCAAATGAGCCCCACGCCAAAAATGCAGACCTACTCTGGGCATGTGGCTTATGTGCGGGATTCACCGGGATCGACAACTACATACAGAAAGAAAATAAGGGCTTATCGGCTGACAGCGCTCTACCATGCGCTGTTGACGATAGGCCCTTATTATCCTGCTGCCGGACTGGCACCGTGAGATATGGCGTTTTACGGTCAAAAGAATGCGTTTCACCGTGAAACGCATTCATGAGGAAAAAACAGATTTCTTTTTGTCTCTCTCAATATATCTCGATATCTCATGTACCGAGGTATCATAAGTTTTGCGGAAAAGATTTATTCCGGCTCTTTTACTAGATATTCAGCCAAATAGGCTGGGACACAGTTGATCCAGAAGGTATACAGCCAGTCGACCTGAATGGTTTTGGAATCCAGATAATACTTTTCAAAATAGCGCGTAATACCACACATGAAGAAACGGAGCACTTCTCTCAATTCCGGCGTTATCGCACCCGGAAAATGGTTCCATTTCAGCAGCCTTACAAGATCCTCAACGCCCTTGTTTTCTATTTCGGAGCGCAGGTCATTCTGCCCGTAATAGGATAGAGCGTTTCCGAAGCCCTTGAGGGTGCCGTTATAAAGAAAGTTGTCCTTGCAGCAAGTAAAAAACGTTTCGAGAGAGTTTCGCTTCCCATCCGTATACCACAGAGGCTCGACAGTTATCCGATAGAGATAGGCAAGCAACTCGTTTTTATCCCGAAAGTGATTGTAAAACGTCCTGCTGCTAAGACCGGAGAGCCCCACGATATCCCCGACAGAAATACTCTCAAAGGAGTTGCTCTCAAGCAATTCCCTCAAAGCCAATGCAAATCTCTCTTTTGTTGATGGCAGAGCTTTCACGGTACCCCCCCAGTTTCTGTTAGCATAATAAAATTTTAACACAGTTTTTGCAGAAATACAAGAAATGAACGATTTGATAACGGCTCAAAACGGGAGAATTAAATTCAGAAAAAAGGATAATTATGAACTAATACAGAAAAGTGGAAGATTGTGAATGTATTTTGCCCCATGTTTGTTTTAAAATTAACACATCAAACGTGTGAGTCATGACGCACAACAAATCAATCAGACAGGAGGTAATTGAATTGGAGACATACAAGAGCAATTACATTCAGAAAAACTACGTGGAAGGCAAGGTCATTATTATCACCGGCGCCTCCAGCGGCTTCGGCAAGCTGACTGCAAAGCGAGCCGCAGAGATGGGCGGCAAGATCGTTCTGGCGGCACGCAGCGAAGAGAAGCTGAAGGAGACCGTGGCGGAGATCAAGGCGGCGGGCGGTGAGGCCAGCTACATCGTAACAGACGTGGCGAAAAAGGACGATGTTTTCGCAATGGCTAAATTCGCGGTAGATACCTACGGCAGGATCGATGTGCTTGTTAACAACGCCGGGACGATGCCGCTGGCCTTTTTCAGTGAGCATGAGCAGGCGCTGGACAAATGGGAACAGTGCATCGACATCAGCATCAAGGGCACTATTTTCGGCATCTCCGCCGTCTATGACCAGATGATCAAGCAGGGACAGGGACAGGTGATTAATGTCTCCTCCATCTACGCCAACTTCCCCGTTGCGGGCGCAGGCGTGTATCAGGTCGCAAAGATGGGCGTGCAGTATCTGGCGGAATCTCTGCGCAGCGAGTGTCAGGGCAAAATCAAGGTCACGACCATTAAGCCCACCGGCTTTATGAAGACCAACCTTTCCAGCAGCGTGGTCGATCAGATGGCAATGATGCCCGCAGTGGCAGGCCCCCTTGAAATCCTCAGCAACTGGGTAGAAGAGGCTCCGCTGCGTCCCGATTTCCATGACATCAACAGCATGACCTACAACGATCCTGATCCACAGGTCTTGGCGGACAATATTATTTATGCCATCAATCAGCCTTGGGGTGTCAGCATCGGTGATCTGACCGTGCGCGCTTCAGGCGAATCCTTTGTCATTTGATTAGGAGGTGTTTCGATGAACAGCTATAGAACCGAAAACTACATAAAAGACAAGGTCATTGTCATCACCGGCGCTTCCAGCGGTTTCGGCAAAGAGACCGCAAAGAAGGCCGCCGAGTTGGGCGGAAAGGTCGTTCTGGCCGCGCGGCGTGAGGAATTGCTCCGGGAAATTACGCAGGAGATCCGTGAAAGCGGCGGCGAGGCTTCCTACATCAAGACCGATGTTCGTGTGAAAGATCAGGTCAATGCCATGGCGAAGTTCGCCGTGGACACCTACGGACGCATTGATGTGCTGGTCAATGATGCCGGCACAATGCCGCTTGCCTATTACAGCGAACACGCAATTGCCATGGAAGCATGGGAGCAAAGCATTGCTACCGCGATCAATGGTACACTGTACGGCATCGCGGCGGTCTATGACCAGATGATTGAGCAGGGGCAGGGACATATCGTGAACATTTCCTCCATCCTCGGCAACTATCCCGTGAGCGGTTGCGGGGTCTATAATGTGACAAAGGCCGCCGTCAGAATGCTGGGCGACAGCCTGCGCGTAGAATCCCGCGGGAAAATCAAAGTTACCAACATCAAGCCCACATCCGTGGCAAATACGGGTCTGGTCTCTACAGAAGTAGATTATAATGCAGGTCTGTCCGGCATTTACGGGAAAATCATTGACGCATTTATGGGGTTGGCGATCCCCGATCGTCTTGACACGGAGAGCATCCATTGCTTTGACTTTTCTCCGTCTATTCTGGCGGACAACATCATTTACGCCATTGACCAGCCTTGGGGCGTGAATATCAGTGAGCTGACTGTCCGCGCTTCCGGTGAAGCCATGTTTGTATAAGGAGGTCACATCATGAGCCATAAATTTTTGGAGCCTATTAAAATCGGTAATCAGACCGTGAAAAACAGAGTGATGTTCCTTGCGATGGCAAAGAATATTTCTAATTTCGACGACAGCGTATCCGCAAAAGACATCGCCTATGTGGAATCGGTCGCCGCGGGCGGCGTGGGGCTTCTTGTTCCCGGCGCAATGATCGTAGACCCGGAGTGGCCTTCTGTGCTGCCCTTGCAGCCGGGCATTTATGATGACCGCTTTATCCCCGGGCTTCGCAGGCTGGTGCTTGCTGCCCATAAGTACGACGCAAAGATCCTGTTCCAGCTTTGGCATCCCGGCGCAACCAACTATTCCGGCATTGATCCGAAGACTGTGGACGAGCTGACGAAGGACGAGATCCACGCCATTCAGGACAAGTTTGTGGCCGCTGCCAAGCGTGCTATGGCCGCCGGTGCGGACGGCATCGAGTTCCAAACCTGTCATGGCTATCTGGCCTGCCAGTTCATTTCTCCTCTGTTCAATCACCGCACTGATGAGTACGGCTGGAATAAGGTAGAGGATCGCACCCGTTTTGCCACGGAGATTTTGACCCGCATCCGCAAGGTCATCGGACCGGATAAAATCATCTCCGTGAAAATGCAGGGCTTTGACTACCCCAAGAGTGAAGGTCCCAACGGCAACGACGGAATCACGCCGGAACAGGCCGCCGAGGTCGCTCCCTATCTGGAAAAGGCCGGTGCGGATATGATTGCAGTGTCCGCCGGCGGCACAATATATCATCAGGACGATATTATGTCCGGCGATGTGCATCGTGCCGAAGGCTGGAAGGTTCCTGCTGCTACCATGGTCAAGAATGCTGTTTCCGTTCCCGTAGTAGCTACCGGCAGCATCCGTCACCCGGATTTCGTGGATCAGATCATCAATGACGGCAAGTGCGACATGGTCGGCATGGGCCGCGGCATTCTGGCTGAGCGCGAATGGGTAAAGAAGTGTGCCGAAGGTCGCGAGGATGAGCTTCGCTACTGCATCTCCTGCATGAATTGCTTCAATGTCAATCCGTTCAGCTATGAGCAGACGAACTGCTCCGTGAACCCCTTTGCCCTGCGCGAAGGCTCCAAGCGCCCCATCGTTCAGGACGGGGACGGCCGTCTGGTGGCGGTCATCGGCGCAGGCCCCGCGGGCATGGAAGCTGCGGTCACGCTCAAACAGCGCGGCTTTGACGTGGTGGTGTTCGACAAACGCGATGAGATCGGCGGTAACCTCCATGTTGCAAAGAAGCCCCCCTTCAAGGGCAAATTTGAGTGGGCTATCGACTATTATAAGTCCATGGCAAAGAAGCTGAATATCACGATGAAGCTGGGGAAGGAGGTCACGACGCAGGAGGTTCTGGCTCTCAAACCCTATTCCATTCTGGTTGCAACCGGCAGCAACGTCATTTCCATCCCACTCGAGGGGCTGGATCAGGTACAGACGGTTCAGGCGCACGACGTGCTTGCCAACGACATGCAGTTTGCAAACAAGAAGGTCGTTGTCATCGGCGGTGGCATTACCGGGCTGGAGACTGCGCTGTATATCAACCGTCAGGGCACTAATCAGGTTTCCGTGGTGGATATGCTGCCCGAATGGCCGGTGGATATGCTGGATATGCGCTATCAGAACGAAGCGCTGCTGGAGGTCCGCCACTGCAACGATCAGGGTGTTGCCCTATTTTATAATAACAAGGTTGTGAAATTTGCCGACGGCAAGCTGTTCATTGAGAGCACCAAGGACGGCGAGGTGAAGGAGCTTCCCGCAGACGTGATCGTTCTGTCCGTGGGTGTGAAGCCCAACGACGCACTGTGGCAGGAGCTGCTTGCTTCCGGCCATCCCAGCGTCTGGAAGGCGGGCGATGCCATCGCCACCGGCAAGATCAACAAGGCAGTCCTCCACGGCAGCAAGTTCGGCTACAGCCTGAACTGAAGCATAGTAAGGCGCTGTTCTTGCACACCCTTTAAAAAGATACGATAATCAACATGGCAATGCCCGGCTCCAAAACAGAGCCGGGCATTGTGCTGCATATTGCTTTACCAGCTTTTACGGTAAGCCGGGGCGACGTCGTATAAAATCTCCATATCCTTTCTGGTTTTCTCCCGATAGGAAAAAGCCCCTTTTCTCCGGCACCATTCATATTGAGCGGAGATCGCGACCTGAATCCCCAATGAAACAAGCTCAGCTGCGTTTCCCTTGTTTCGGATAATACCGGATTTCTGACAGTTCCCGATGAGCTTGACAAACCAGTCGTTGAAGACATAAACGGCGTCCATAATGCCGATGGAACGCTCCAACTCCGCTTTCAGCAACTCCAGCATAAGCTGGTAACCGCCGCGTTCAGACAGCTCCACGTAATAATTGAACAGAATCATGACCCGCTCAAAGTCATTTTCTGCGGCGATAAAGGAGGAGAAGTCTTCTTTAAACTGGTTCTGAAAGTCATTGAGAATAAAGCCGATGATCTGATCCTTATTGGAAAAAATCGAATAGAAGGTCACACGGGAGACACCGGCCTGCTCACAGATGCTGTTAACGGAGACAGACTCGTAACCCTTTTTACGAAATAATTCCATTGCCGTATCGGCAATCAAACTTGCCGTTTGGTGTTTGCCGGTCATCTTTGTCCCTTCTTTTCAAAAAATCTATGCTTACATTTTAGCATATTTGTAAAGCTGTTTCAAGCACAATGAAATTCTTCGTATGCAAAACACATACATGGTTTTTGTGACAATTTTAGAATGCTTTTCGCCGATATTGACATTTTTCGGCGATAATCTAAAATGAAAACAGCTTAGACATTTAATTAACAAATCAAGGAGGAAAAAGAGAAGTGGCACTGCTGAACTACAAGAAAGGAAAGACCGTGTCCTTTCAGGGGAAGGGAGAAAAAGCAAAACCCGTTTCCCTCGCCCAGTACATTATGCACTATGCCTACGGGGCGAGTGAGCCGACCATCCTGAAGACCGGCGATATCTTGATGCGCGGCTATGAGGGAGCGACGACGGAGGAGAAGCGGGAGTTTTATAAAAAGCTGATGGCTAAAATGGAGAACACCTCCAAGACCGGCAACTACTTTCTCCCGCATGGCATTATCCTAAGCCAAAAGGCTGCCGAAAACGTCATAGACTTTGTCTATACAGTAGAAGTCGGCGCAGGTGCGCACGTTTCCGCAGGCCCCTGTATCTGCGAGGTGGCGCTCAAGAAGTATCCGGAGGGCGTGACAGAGCCGGAGATCAAGGATCTCACACTCTATTACGGCGCGGACATCTATGAGAACCTGCCGCTCGGTCATCATCCTGTGACAAAGGAGGAGGCAAAGGAGATCCTTGCCGACATGCACAAAAAGGGCTATGTCCACAATGTCCTTTACATGTTCGGCAAAAAGTCCGGTGCGTTTGTCATGTGCAACTGTGACAGGGAGGTGTGCGCGGTCGTCAAGGGGACGCGCATCCTCGGGCCGGGGATCAACTGCGAAAAAGGCCCGGAGGTGATCAAGCGCGACAGAAGCAAATGTCTGGGCGCGCAGGAGTGCGGAATGTGCGTGAAGCGCTGCCCCTTCGGCGCAAATAAGATCAAGGACGGCATGGTCATTTTTGACAAGGAAAAGTGCATGGGATGCGAGCTGTGCGTCGCCACCTGCAAGGGCTGCGCCCGGGAGCTGGAGGAGCGCAAGGATTATGGCTATGATGAAGTAATGCATAGGGAGCTGCTGCTGGCCGGAAAGTACGGAAGACCCGAGCTGGACACGGTCACCCTTGAAGATAACAACAGGGAGGAATAAAAAATGGACTATTCAATGCTTCTCTCGCCGATGAAGATCGGCAATCTGGAAATCAAAAACCGCACGGTCATGACCGCCGCCGAGTTCAGCATGGGTCAGGCCAACGGCAAGCCCACGGAAAAGCTCATGGACTACTATGAGGAGCGGGCCAAGGGTGGCGTGGGACTGATCATCCCGGGGATCTGCCGCGTCAACGACATGTACGCGACATCTTCCTTTACCCAGCTTGCGATGAGCCATGACTACCATATCGAGCCGATGCGCGAATTCGTGGGGAGAATCCACAGGCACGGCGCGAAACTCGGCATCCAGCTGCACCACCCCGGCCGTCAGGGCTATGCCAGCAGCGTGAATTCCCTTCCGATGATCCTGCCGCTGGTGGAGAAAAAGCCGGAAATTATGGAGATGCTCTACAAGGCGACGCCTACGATGATGGCGCTGGAGGAGAAGGGAATCTGCCAGCCGGTCGCCGCCCCGTCCGTTTGTGAGCGCAGCTATCATGTCCCAAGCCCGATGCGCGCGATGACAAAGTTCGAGGTCAAGAGAACGATTCAGGATTTCATCGACGCAGCGGTCCGCTGCAAAAAGGCAGGCGTTGACCTCGTGGAGCTGCACGCGGCCCACGGCTATCTGATCCAGCAGTTCCTTTCCCCAAACACCAATCACCGCAAGGATGAGTACGGCGGGAGCTTTGATAACCGCCTGCGCTTTATCAGCGAAATCATCACCGGCATTAAGGCCGCCTGCGGAAAGGACTATCCGCTGATGGTGCGCCTGTCTGCCGACGAGATGTATGACCGGATCGGTAAGCCCGGAAAGGGCTATGATCTGGAGGAAGGAAAGCGGATCGCAAAACGGCTGGAAGAGCTGGGTGTTGACGCGATCAACGTATCCTCCGCCTGCTATGATACTTACAATTATTGGCTTGAGCCCACGTCCTTTGAGCCGGGCTGGCGGGCCTATCTGGCAAAGGCGATCAAGGAGACCGTCAAAATCCCTGTGTGCGCGGCCAACTTCATGCGCTCTCCCGATCAGGCGGAGCGGCAGCTTGAGGAGGGAGTGCAGGACTTTATCGGCTCCGCCCGCACCTTTATCTGCGACCCCTACTGGGTGAAGAAGACGGAGGAGGGACGCACCAACGAGATCAAGCGCTGCATCGGCTGCCTCAACTGCATCGAGAGCTTCACCTACGGGGCATTGAGCGGAAAGAACGGCGAATGCGCGCTCAATCCTGCGGTCGGACAGGAGCGGTTTTTCGCCAACATGCCGAAGGACGGCGAGGGGCGCAGGGTCGTTGTTGTCGGCGCAGGCCCCGCCGGTTTGATGGCGGCGGAGATCATGGCGAGGCGCGGCTTTGCCGTGACCGTTTTTGAGAAAGAAGAGAAGGCCGGAGGACAGGTGAAGACCGCCTCGACCTGCCTGCTCAAAGGTAAGCTCTACTGGTCGATCGAAGACCTGATGGCAAACGTGGAGAAGCTCGGCGTAGAGGTAAAGCTCGGCACGGAGGCCACGGAAAAGGCCATCGCCAAACTCAAGCCCTATGCCGTCGTCATCGCGACGGGCGGCGTCCCGGTAAGACCGCGCTCAATCAAGGGCATCGACCTGCCCAATGTCTGCACTGCGCCGGAGATCATTATGGGTGAGAAGAAGATCAGCGGCAAGATCGTCGCGGTGATCGGCAGCGGCATGACGGGGCTTGAAACAACGGAGATCCTCAACGAGAGCGGAAACCATGTGGTCGTCGTTGAGATGGCGGAGGAGATCGCACCGGGTACTTGGTTCCAGCTGAAGGATGACGAGCTGAGCCGGATTCAGAAATACGACACGGAGTTTATGCCGGGCAAGCGCCTGATGAAGATTACGGAGGACAGCGTGATCCTCGAGGACGTCAGAACCAGTATGCTGACCACGGTGACGGTTGACGAGGTCGTCTTGTCTCTGGGCGTCCGCCCGGTAAACGCGCTGGCAAAGGCGCTTGAAAATCAGTACCCGTATGTGGTAACGGTCGGAGACGCGTGCAAGAGCGGGAGGATCGCGGATGCGGTACACAGCGCGTATGACGCGGTCATGCGCATTAAGTAAGGAAAGAGGGGTTTGAAATGAAGAAAACATATAAGGCGCTTCTCTGCGGCGCGGCGGCTGTCGCGGCGGTCGGTATCGCATACGCAATGGACGAGCGCTTCTTTGAAAAGGCAAAGGATAAGCTTACGGTATTCAAGTGCCGCGCGAACAGCAAAATCATGGAGCAGGCGCTCCCGCTTACGGACGCCATGTTCCCCGGCCCGAAGGTGGTAAGCGGAGCGGACAGCGCAAAGAAGATCCCGGAGGTACTCAAAGAGCTGAACGTGAACAAGGTCATGATCGTGACCGGCCCAACCGTCGGCAGAACCATTGTCCCGCCCATCGCGGAAAATCTTGAGCGCCATGGTATTGGCTACACGATCTATGATCAGGTGGAGGCAAACCCCTCGGTGAAGACGGTGGAGGCGATCCGTGCGCAGTATCTGGAAAACGGCTGCGACGGCTTCCTCGCGATCGGGGGCGGCTCCCCCATGGACGCCGCCAAGGCGGCAGCGGCGCGCGTTGCCAAGCCCAATACGCCGATCGGGAAGATGGCGGGCCTGATGAAGGTCATGATAAAGGTCGCTCCGATCGTTGCCGTCCCCACCACGTCCGGCACGGGCAGCGAGGTCACAATGGGCGCTGTGATCTCCGATCATGACGAGCGCCACAAGTACGCGATCATGGATCCCAACCTCGTCCCCAAATATGCCGTTCTCGACCCGAAGCTGACGGTGTCCATGCCGAAATTCGTCACCGCGACGACGGGTATCGACGCGCTGACCCATGCGGTAGAGAGCTATGTCACGTGGGCGTATAACAACAACGCCAGCAACCGCAATGCGGAGGAAGCGGTGGTAAAGATATTCAGAAATCTCAAGCGCGCCTATGAGGACGGGAACGATCTGGAGGCCCGCGAGGCCATGCTCATCGCCTCCTATAAGGCAGGGCTTGCCTTCAACCACACCGGCGTCGGGTATGTTCACGCGATTGCCCACGCAATGGGCGGCATCTATAACACCGCGCACGGGCTCGCGAACGCGGTCATCATGCCGATTGTTCTGGAGGACTACGGCACGGCAGTCCATCCCCAGCTTGCGCATCTTGCGGAGATTACCGGCGTGAAGACGACCGGCAGCGACGCAGAGAAGGCAAACGCCTTTATTGCTGCGATCCGTCAGATGAACAGGGAGATGGGGCTTCCCACGGGCTTTGACTTCATCGAGCAGAAGGACTTCCCGCAGATCATCAAGTGGGCGCTGGCAGAGGGCAACGGAACCTATCCCGTGCCGGTAATCTACAATGAGGCGCGCATGAGGCATGTCCTCAACCGCATCGTTCTGGAAGCCTGAACATGCACGAGCTGGGTCTGATTATAGACGTCGTCGAGAAGGTTGACCGGATCGCCGAAGAACAGAACCTTAAGAAAATTGATAAGGTGGTTCTTCAGGTGGGCGAAGCGTTTTCCGTTGTCCCGCAGATGATGAAAGCTGTGTACAGGCGTTCCATACCGGGGACCCGGCTGGAAGGCTCCGCACTGGAGATTGAAATCATAGAAGCCTCAGCAAAGTGCCGGAACTGCGGAAGCGTCTTTAATCCCTTCACCTGCGACGCACAGTGCCCCTGTTGTCAGGAGAGCGAATATACCGTGCTCTCCGGGAAAGAGTTCTTAATTAAAGAGATACTGGCTTGTTAGCCGAAGCTCCCCGGGCAGGCCGCTCGGGGAGCTTTGCAAAAAGGAGGACAAGATTGTTATGGAAAATTATCGAGTGATAGAGATCAAGCAGAGCGTATTTGCGGACAATGATCAGGACGCAAACAGGCTCAGGCAGGAGCTGAAGGAGAACAAGACCTTCCTACTGAATTTGATGTCATCCCCAGGCAGCGGCAAGACAACAACATTGAAGCAAACGATTTCCCGCATGAAGAATAAGTACCGTATGGCGGTTATGGAGGCGGATATCGACTCGGACGTGGACGCTGCGGCTATTGCGGATACGGGGATCAGGACGATTCAGCTCCACACCGGCGGCATGTGTCACCTTGACGCCGACATGACCCGGCAGGGATTGAGAAGCATGGGAATCCAGAATGTGGATATTGCCATCCTTGAAAATGTGGGAAATCTTGTGTGCCCCGCGGAATTTGATACGGGCGCGGTAAAGAACGCCATGATCCTTTCCGTGCCTGAGGGGCATGACAAGCCGCTGAAATACCCGCTTATTTTTCAGGTCTGCGACGCACTTATCATCAACAAAATTGACGTTCTGCCATATTTTGATTTTGATTTGGAAAAGGTTATTTCTTATGCGCATATGAGAAATCCGGAGTTAAAGATATTTCCCATTTCCGCAAAGACCGGCGAAGGGGTCGACACATGGTGCGAGTGGCTCAGTCAAGAAGTGAATCTATGGAAAAGTAAATAGGAAACGAATTGATTTCTGCACTTGCTCAGTTTTGAACAAGTGCATTTTTTATTCAAGTGCAAATGCCTATTGAATCGGTTTATACTAGACACTCGTAAAAAGGTTTAATTATAAACCTTTGGAATACTGGCAGATCTGCGATGTAATTGGAATTCGGTTTACCCGTGTGGTCAAGACAGCTTTCTGGATTAAAAGACTTAGAAACACCGATTACCCAACTGTAATTGTGCTTGATTTTTTGAAGTGTTCTCAAATCTTCTCGCCCAGATTTCATAATCTTATATTCAAGGGAACCATCTGCTCGAATCAAATTGCTCATACCATTCGTTACAATGAGAAACGGCATTC